>Ga0315555_1000054_pt1 | contig 67831 bp, 64 predicted proteins | sample SalMarSW160380MG_FD_202113 | JGI IMG/M metagenome (GOLD analysis project Ga0315555, IMG submission 202113) | Salt marsh sediment microbial communities from the Plum Island Ecosystem LTER, Massachusetts, United States - Salt Marsh Sediment SW1603-80 ... | reverse complement strand
GTCGCCAAGGCCACCATGAACGCCATCACCGGCCAGCAGAACCCCGACCAGGTGGCGCGGGCCCGTGGCAAGCGGCCGGAGGAGATCTTCCCGCCGGCGCTGCTGGCCGCCTACCGCTCCGCCGAGCTGATGAAGACCGAGGTCGGGAGCTGACGATGGCCAAGACCAAGTCCCTCAAGATCACGCTGGTGCGGAGCACGATCGGCCAGAAGCCCAAGATCCGGGCGACCGTCGAGAGCCTCGGGCTCCGCAAGATCCGCCAGTCGGTGGAGCGTCCGGACACCCCGGACGTACGCGGCATGGTGGTACGCGCCAGGCACCTGCTGGACGTCGAGGAGGTCTGATGAAGCTCCATCACCTACGCCCCGCCGCCGGCTCGAAGCAGCGGAAGATCCGCGTCGGGCGCGGCGAGAGCGGCCGCCGCGGCAAGACCGCCGGGCGCGGCACCAAGGGTCAGAAGGCACGCGGCAAGGTCCGTCCCGGTTTCGAGGGCGGCCAGATGCCGTTGCAGCGCAGGCTCCCCAAGCTCAAGGGTTTCAAGAACCGCAACAAGGAGGTGTTCGTCGTCGTCAACGTCGACCGCCTCGCCGAGTTCGACGCCAACGGCACCGTGACGCCGGACGACCTGCGGCACCGGGGCATCGCCAAGAAGCGGGGTCGGATCAAGATCCTCGGCGAGGGTGAGCTCGACCGTGCCCTCACGGTGAAGGCCCACGCCTTCAGCCTCGGCGCCGCGGAGAAGATCCGCGCCGCCGGCGGCACCGTCGAAGTCGTCGACTGATGCGCCGGCTGCCGGCGCCGCCCCTGCTCTTCGACCCCGCCGCCCGCCGTGCCGGACCGGCGACCCCGGTCGGTGGCTAACCTCTCAGCGAACTCGACAAGGACACCGAAGCCCCATGCTCTCCGTCTTCCGCAACATGTTCCGGATCCGGGACCTCCGGAACAAGATCCTCTTCACGCTCGGCGTCTTCGCCGTCTACCGCCTTGGCACCGCGGTGCCGGTGCCGGGCATCGACCTCGGCGCCCTCAAGCTGGCGCGGGACACGGCGGACCAGAACGGTTTCCTCGGGCTGCTCAACCTGTTCTCCGGCGGGGCGCTGGAGAACCTGTCGGTGTTCTCGCTGGGGATCATGCCCTACATCACGTCGTCGATCATCATGCAGCTGCTGGCGGTGGTCATCCCCAAGCTGCAATCCCTGCAGGACGAGGGTGAAGCCGGCCGCAAGGTCGTCACCCAGTGGACCCGCTACCTCACGGTGGCGATCGCCCTCATCCAGTCGACCAGCTTCACGTTCCTGTTCCACAACGGGTCGTTCTTCGGCACCGACCTCATCCCGGACTACTCGACCCGCAACGTGCTGACGATCATCCTGACCATGACCGCCGGGACCGCCCTCATCATGTGGCTCGGCGAGCTCATCACCCAGCGCGGCGTCGGCAACGGCATGTCACTGATCATCTTCGTCAGCATCGTCAGCCAGCTCCCGTCCCAGTTCGGGATCCTCTACCTCAACTCGGAGCGCTACCAGTTCTACGCCGTGTCGTTCCTGATGCTGGTCCTCACCGTCGGCATCATCTTCATCGATCAGGGGCAGCGGCGGATCCCGATCCAGTTCTCCCGGAGGGTGCGGGGACGCAAGGTCCTCGGGGGCCAGAGCACCTACATCCCGCTCAAGGTGAACATGGCCGGCGTCATCCCGGTGATCTTCGCCACCAGTGTCATGTACTTCCCGGTGCTGATCGCCTCTTCGATCCCCTCCAGCGGCTGGGGGGCGGCGGTGCGGGACTGGATCGACCGCAACCTGCTGTCGACCCGGGGCGGCGGCGGGCTGTCGCCGACGCTGCCATACATCGGCCTCCTCGCGCTGCTGGTGGTGTTCTTCACCTACTTCTACACCGCCATCCAGTTCGACCCGGAGCGTCAGGCCGAGACCATCCAGCGCCAGGGCGGCTTCATTCCCGGCATCCGGCCGGGCCGGGCCACGGTACGCCATCTCGAGCACGTCCTGAGCCGGATCACCCTCCCCGGATCCCTCTACCTCGCCCTGGTGGCGGTGGCGCCGTCACTGATGGGGTGGTACTGGCACATCCCGGTCGGTCTCAGCGGGGTGTCGATCCTCATCGTCTCCGGGGTGGCCCTCGAGACCATGAAGCAGATCGAGAGTCAGCTCATGATGCGCAACTACGAAGGGTTCCTGTCGTAATGGGACGCCGCCTGCTGTTCCTCGGTCCGCCCGGCGCAGGGAAGGGGACGCAGGCGGTCCGCCTCGCCCGGGCGATCGGTGTTCCCCACATCTCCACCGGGGCCATGCTGCGCCAGGCCGTCGCCGACGGCACCGAGCTGGGCCGGCAGGCCGAGGCGATCATGACGGCCGGTGACCTGGTCCCCGACGAGTTGATGATCGCCCTGGTGGCCGACCGTCTCGGGCAGGACGACGCCGCCTGCGGGTACCTGCTCGACGGGTTCCCCCGCAACGTGCATCAGGCGGCGGCCCTCGACTCCGCCATCGGTGAAGGCGCCCTCGAAGCGGTGGTGCTGCTCGACGTCGCCGAGGACGAGCTGGTGGCCCGGCTACTGCAGCGGGCCCGCCAGGAGGGACGTGCCGACGACAACGAGGACACCATCCGGCGCAGGCTCCACGTATACCGCGAGGAGACCGCGCCCCTCGTCGGCTACTACCCGGAGCACCGGGTGGAGGTGATCGGCATCGACGGTGCCGGCACCGTCGATGCAGTATTCTCCCGCATCGTCGCGAGCCTGGCCGAGTCGCGATGACCGGCCGGTTCATGACGACGAAATCGCCCGGCGACTTCGAGAAGATGGCGATTGCCGGCGCCGCGGTGGCGGCGGTCCACGCCGCGGTGCGGGAGGCGGCCGTGCCCGGGGTCCGCACCCGCGACCTCGACCACGTCGCGGCCGAGGTGATCCGGGAGCGGGGCTGCCGGCCCTCCTTCCTCGGCTACCTGGGGTTCCCGGCCAACATCTGCACCTCCCCCAACGAGATCATCGTCCACGGCATCCCGGGCAGCTACCGGCTCAAGGAGGGCGACATCCTCTCGATCGACGCCGGCGCCATCTACGAGGGATGGCACGGCGACGCCGCCTTCACGATGGCGGTCGGCGAGGTGCCGCCCGAGGCGACCCGGCTCCTCACCGTCACCGAGCAGGGCTTGTGGGCCGGCATCACCGCCGCCCAGGCGGGCAACCGGCTCGGGGACGTCGGCCACGCCATCGAGGCGACCGCCCTCCGACACGGTTACGGGGTGGTGCGGGAGTACATCGGGCACGGCATCGGGCGCCAGATGCACGAGGCTCCCAACGTCCCCAACTACGGCACCCCTGGCAAGGGCACCAGGCTCAAGGTGGGGATGGCGATCGCCATCGAGCCCATGTTCAACGTGGGTGGGGAGGAGACGGCGCTCGACAAGGACGGCTGGACCGTGCGCACCGCCGACGGGTCGCTCTCGGCTCATTTCGAGCACACCGTCGCCATCACCGCCGAGGGTACCAAAGTGTTCACGCTCCCCGAGCCGAAGCTGGTGCCGCCCGCCGTCTGAGTGGAGTGGGTGCTTCTGTCAGGCGGCCGCGGTTCCGGCTACCGTGCGTGGTGATCCGATCGCACCCGCAGAGGGGGGCTCGATGGGTGTGTACGAGAACGCCGGGCCGGTGGTGATGGCCGCGAAGGCAGCCGTGCTCCGGGCAGGCGACGAGGACTTTCCGCGGAAATTTGCCGTTGTTTCCGGGGGTCCCCTATCATTGCCGTCCGGCCCAACCCGGGCCGGTGTATTTCGTGTGGCAAGAACAGACGACGCAATCGAAGTTGAGGGGACCGTCGTCGAGCCGCTCCCGAACGCCGTGTTCAGGGTGAAGCTCGGAAACGGTCACGATGTGCTCTGTCACATCGCGGAAAAAATGCGCATGCACTACATCCGCATCCTCCCCGGGGACAGAGTGCGTCTCGCCATGTCGCCCTACGACCTCGAACGAGGCAGGATCACGTACCGATACCGATGAAAGTCTCAGCATCCGCCAAGAAGATGTGCGAGAAGTGTCGCATCATCCGCCGTCACGGGCGGGTGTGGGTGATCTGCTCGAATCCGCGTCACAAGCAGCGTCAGGGGTAATCGCGCTATGGCTCGTATCGCCGGAACCGACCTCCCGAGGGACAAGCGTGTCGAGATCGGGTTGACCTACATCTTCGGTGTCGGCCGTTCCACGTCGCAGCAGATCCTGCGGGATCTCGAGATCGACATGGACACCCAGGTGCGCGACCTCACCGACAGCGAAGTGGTGCGGATCCGGCAGTACATCGACTCGAACCTCCAGGTCGAAGGTGACCTACGGCGCGAGGTGGCGCAGAACATCAAACGCAAGGTCGAGATCGGCTGCTACCAGGGGTTGCGGCACCGGCGCGGCCTCCCCGTTCGTGGTCAGCGGACCCACACCAATGCACGCACCCGGAAGGGCCGCAAGGCCCCCATCGCCGGGAAGAAGAAGGTCGGCAAGTAAGGGTCTGGAGAGGTAGTACGTGGCAAAGACGACGCAGCGGCGGCGCAAGGTCAAGCGCAACATCCCGCACGGCCAGGCCCACATCAAGGCCAGCTTCAACAACACCATCATCACCATCACCGATCAGGAAGGTGGCGTGATCGCCTGGACGTCGGGCGGCTCGGTGGGCTTCAAGGGCTCCCGCAAGTCGACGCCGTACGCTGCCCAGGTGGCGGCCGAGCAGGCCGCCCGCAAGGCCGGCGAGATGGGGATCCGCAAGCTCGACGTCATCGTGCGCGGCTCGGGCTCGGGACGGGAGACGGCCATCCGCACCCTGCAGAACATGGGCATCGAGGTCACCGGCATCCGTGACGTGACCCCGATCCCGCACAACGGCTGCCGCCCCAAGAAGCGAAAGGGGCGCTAGGCCATGGCCCGCTACACCGGACCCCGCACCAAGCGCAGCCGCCGCGCCCGCCAGCTCCTCGACGAGAACAAGGCGAAGTACTTCGACCGCCGGCCCTACCCGCCCGGGGAGCACGGCCGGGGGCGTATCCGCGAGTCGCAGTACCAGATCCAGCTCCGTGAGAAGCAGAAGCTGCGCCACATCTACGGCGTGCTCGAGAAGCAGTTCCGCCGCTACTACCGCCAGGCCAGCCGCGGCTCCGGCATCACCGGCACCACCCTGCTGCAGATCCTCGAGACCCGTCTCGACAACGTCGTCTACCGCGCCGGGCTCGCCCGCACCCGCCCCCAGGCCCGCCAACTCGTCAACCACGGTCATTTCCTCGTCAACGGGAAGAAGGTCGACATCCCGTCGTACCCGGTCCGCGTCGGCGATGTCGTCACCATCAAGGAACGCAGCGTCGACGTGTTCCCGGTGCAGCAGGCGGTCGACACGCTCGACCGCACCAGCCCGGAGTGGCTCGACGTCGACCCCGCCGAGCGGCGTGTCTCGGTGTCCACCATGCCGAGTCGGGAACAGATCGACACCCAGATCCAGGAGCAGCTCATCGTCGAGCTCTATTCGAGGTAGCCGGCTCCCGCCGCCAAGCTCAACGAAGAAGAATCAGATCCCAGAGTCCGGAGGAGCGCACCGTGCTCATCGTCCAGCGTCCACACATCGAAGAACAGCACGTCACCGACATCCGGTCGCGCTTCATCGTCGAGCCTCTCGAGCCCGGGTTTGGTTACACGCTGGGGAACACGCTGCGGCGCACTCTGCTGGCCCGGATCCCCGGGGCGGCGATCACCTCGGTGCGCATCGAGGGCGTCCAGCACGAGTTCTCCACCATCGAGGGCGTCGTCGAGGACGTCGTCGACTTCATCCTCAACCTCAAGCAGGTGGTGCTCCGCATCGACACCGAGGAGCCGCAGACCCTCTACCTCTCCGAGAAGGGGGCGGGCGATGTGACGGCGGGTGACCTCAAGGTCCCGGCCGGGGTGCAGGTCATCAACACCGACCTCCACCTCGCCACCCTCTCCGCCTCCGCCTCCCTCGAAGTCGAGCTGACCTCCGAGCGGGGCGTCGGCTACCGCAGTGCCGACCGCAACAAGAAGAGCGACACGATCGGCATCATCCCGATCGACTCGATCTTCTCGCCGGTCCACAAGGTCACCTACCGGGTGGAGAGCACCCAGGTGGGGCAGATGACCAACTTCGACCGCCTGGTCCTCGACGTCGAGAGCGACGGATCGATGTCGCCCAGCGAGGCGCTCTCGTCGGCCGGCAAGACGCTGCGGGAGCTGCTCGGGCTGTTCGCCGACCTCGACGAGGGCATCGGCCTCGAGCTGGGCGACGTCGTCACCGCCGAGTCCACCTCGCCGGATCTCGACCTGCCGATCGAAGCCCTCGATCTCTCCGAGCGTCCCCGCAACTGCTTGCGGCGAGCCCAGGTGCACACCGTCGGCGAGCTGGTCGAGAAGACCGAGGAGGACCTCCTCAACATCACCAACTTCGGCCAGAAGAGCCTCGAAGAGGTGGCCGCCAAGCTGGACGAGCTCGGCCTGTCGCTTCGCTCCGCCTCCGACGACGCGGGGATGGCCTGATGCCGGCACCGAAGAAGGGTCCCCGCTTCGGCGGCAGCCCGTCGCACCAGCGCAAGATCCTCGCCAACCTGGCGGCGTCCCTCATCACCGAGGAGCGGGTCACGACCACGGTTGCCAAGGCGAAGGCGTTGCGCCCCTATGTCGAGAAGATCGTGACGAAAGCCCGCCGCGGCGACCTCCACTCACGTCGCCTCATCCTTCGCAAGATCGAGGACGCCGAGGTGGTCACCAAGCTCTTCGACGACGTGGCACCCCGCTACGCCGATCGGCCCGGGGGCTACACCCGCATCACCAAGCTCGGTCCGCGCCGGGGCGACGGCGCCGAGCTGGCGATGATCGAGTTCGTGTGAGCAGCGCGCCCGGCGCGCCCTCCCGATGGTTCACCGCACCGTGCCCGGTCGAGCAGTGGTGACGGATCCGCGTCTCATCGCGCTTCGCCGCCTGTTGCAGGCGTATGTTCCCGACCCCGGCCGGGAGCCCGACCACGCCGCCATGTTGCGTCTCGTCGCCTCCGGGGACGACGTGTTCTCCGCCGACCATGTCGACCCGGGCCACTTCACCGCCAGCGGCTACGTGCTGGCGCCGGACCGCCGCCGCCTCGTGCTGGTCCACCACGCCCGCCTCGGGGTGTGGGTCCAGCCGGGCGGGCACGTCGATCCCGGCGACGTCGACGTCGTCGCCGCCGCCGAGCGCGAGATCCAGGAGGAGACCGGCCTCGTCGGCCTCATCCGGCTCGGCGATGGGCTCTTCGACCTCGACGTCCACGAGATCCCGGCCCGGCCCACCACGCCACGGCATCGCCACTACGACTTGCGGTTCCTCTTCCTCGCCGCCGGCGAGGAGCTCCGGGTCTCGCCGGAGTCCTATGCGGTGCGGTGGGTCACCCTGCCCGAGCTGGAGGTGCTCGACGCCGATCCCTCGATGCGGCGGGCGGCCGCCAAGCTGGCGCCGGTGATGGGTGCCCCATGAGCGGCGGTAAGCTCCCGGTTCCCGAGTCGTGGTGTGGAGTTCGTCATGGGTGAGGTGCTCAGCCGGTTCCTGCAGGCAGCGCGTCTCCAGCGCGAGCCGTTCGTGTGGATGGACCTCAACGACCGGGCCACCGGCGACGCCCTCATCCTGGTGGTGATCACCCGATTCCTCTGGTTCCTCGGGGCGATCGGGTTCGGGCGGTTCAGCAACCTGGTGAACTTCCGGGTGTGGGACACCCTGGTGCGTTGGACCATCAGCGGGCTCTTCTTCTGGCTGCTCTTCGCCGGCATCACCTGGGCGGTGATCCGCTTCCTGCTCGAGGCCGGCGGCGACTTCGCCACGCTGCTGCGCATCACCGGGTTCGCCTACCCGACCCTGTTGGTGACCCTGTTCTTCGATTCCGTCTTCGGCAATCCCGAGCTCGCCTTCGTGCTGGGAGCGGTCTGGATGCTGGCGATCGTGAGCCGGGGCGTGCAGTACGTCTCCGACCTCCCCCTCGACCGTGCCGGGATCGCGGCGGTGGCCGGCTTGGCAGGCTCCATCGTCGTGATCCGGATCCTCAGCGGCCTGCCGCTCTGAGGCCGATGGCCGTCTACCGGATCGACCTCGGCTACGACGGCTCCGGTTTCCACGGCTACGCCCGGCAGGCGGGGGTGCGCACCGTGCAGGGAGAGCTGGAGCAGGCGCTGTTCCGGCTCACCGGCCCGGTCGAGACCGAGGTGGCCGGGCGCACCGACAAGGGGGTGCACGCCACCGGCCAGGTGGTGAGCTTCCCGGCCCCACCCGGCCTCGACGTCGACCGGGTGCGGCGCTCCCTCAACCGGCAGCTCGCCCCGGAGATCGTGGCGGTGGCGGTGGCGGAAGCGCCGGAGGGCTTCAGCGCCCGCTTCTCGGCGACCGGCCGGACCTACCGGTACCTGATCCTGAACCGGGAGGCGCCCGACCCGTTCCTGGCGCGGACCTCGTGGCACTACGAGACGCCGCTCGACGTCGCCGCCATGTCCCAAGCCGCGGCCCATCTCGTTGGCGAGCAGGACTTCACCTCGTTCTGCCGCAAGGCGGGGGAGCGCAGCATGGTGCGCACCGTGCGGCGTGCCACCTGGGCCGGATCCGGCGACGGCCTGCTGGTCTTCGAGGTGGAGGCCGGCTCGTTCTGCCACCAGATGGTCCGCTCCTTCGTTGCCCTCCTCGTCGAGGTGGGCCGGGGCCGGGTGGAGGCCGGCGCCGTACCCGGGATCGTGGCGGCCCGCGACCGCCATGCCTCCAAGGGCGTCGCCCCACCCCACGGCCTCACCCTCATCCACGTCACCTATCCCTGACCGGCCCTCCTGCACTCCAACCCTGGGTTGGGAGGCGAGCTGCCGACGGTGAGTTGGCGGAGTGGGGCGGTGTGCCGTAACATACGACGCCGCTCCCGGATCCGGGGGCGCATTCATGCTCGCACCTGCAACGGATTTCGCATGAGACCAAAACTGCAGAAGACATACTCGCCCCGACCCGGCGACATCGTGCGCGAATGGCATGTCGTCGACGCCACCGACGTCCCGCTGGGACGCCTGGCCTCGACGGTGGCGCAACTGCTGCGCGGCAAGCACCGGCCCACCTTCGCTCCCCACGTCGACGGGGGCGATTACGTCGTGATCGTCAACGCCGAGAAGGTGGCCGTCACCGGGAACAAGGAAACCGCCAAGGTGTACTACCGCCACTCCGGGTACCCCGGCGGGTTGCGGAGCCGGACCCTCGCCGAGATGCGAAGCAGCTACCCGGAGCGGGTCATCCAGAGCGCGGTGCGCGGCATGCTCCCCAAGAACCGGCTGGGCCGGCAGATGCTCGCCAAGCTGAAGGTCTACGCCGGCCCCAACCACCCCCACGCCGCCCAGAACCCGCAACCCCTCGAGATCGGAAAGGTGCAAGCCTGATGGCCAAGCCCCTCGTGCAAGCAACCGGTCGCCGCAAGAGCGCGGTCGCCCGGGTCCGGCTCTACGACGGCACCGGCCGGGTCACCCTCAACGGTCGGACCCTCGAGGACTACTTCCCCCAGCCGGCGCTGCGACTCCGTGCCCTTGAGCCGCTGCGAACCACCGAATTGGAATCCCACTACGACGTGATCGCCACGATCGAGGGTGGTGGGACCACCGGCCAGAGCGACGCGCTGCGCCTCGGCATCGCCCGTGCTCTCGTCGGCATCGACGCCGAACTGCGCCCGGCCCTGAAGCGGGAGGGACTGCTCACCCGCGACGCCCGCCGGGTCGAGCGCAAGAAGTACGGGCTTCGTAAGGCACGGCGCGCTCCGCAGTTCACCAAGCGCTGAGTCGACTCCCATGGAGAGCGGCTACCGGCTCTTCGGCACCGACGGGGTTCGGGGACACGCCAACCGCGACCTCACCATCGACGTCGCCATCGATCTCGCCCGCGCCGCCGGGGAGGGCAGCGACGGTCCGGTCGTCCTCGGCCGTGACACCCGCCGCTCCAGCCCGATGTTGGCCGCCGCCCTCCACGCCGGGTTCAACTCGGTCGGCGTCGACACCGTCGACCTCGGCATCGTCCCGGTCGGGGCCGTCTCCCGGCTCACCATCGCCACCGGGGCCGAGTACGGGGTGATGGTGAGCGCCTCCCACAACCCGGCCGACGACAACGGGATCAAGTTCTTCGGCCGGGACGGGGCCAAGCTCTCCGACGAGCGGGAGGCCGTCATCGAGGCCCGGTACCGCAAGGGAGCGCCGTGGCGGGGCCCGGTGGGGCGGCTCATCGGCATGCAGGTGGTGATGCCGAACGCCCTCGACCGCTACCTCGACCACCTCAAGAGTGACGCCTCCTACTCGCTGCGCGGCATGGAGTTCGTGCTCGACTGCGCCAACGGCGCCGCCTTCGCCGCCGCCCCCGAGCTGTTCCGGCGGCTCGGCGCCTCGGTCGAGGTGCACGGCGCCGAACCTGACGGCACCAACATCAACGCCGGGTGCGGAGCGACCCACCCCGAGTTCCTCGGCGGCCTGGTGAACGGCCGGGTCGGGTTCGCCTTCGACGGCGACGCCGATCGCTGCGTCGCGGTCGACGAAGACGGGGTCACCGTCAACGGCGACGTGATCATGGCCATCCTCGCCAACCAGCTCAAGGAGCGGGGCAAGCTGAAGCGGGATGTCGTGGTGGCGACGGTGATGTCGAACCTCGGGTTCCATCGGGCGATGGAGTCGCTGGGGATCGAGGTGCGCCAGACCACCGTGGGGGACCGCTACGTGCTGGAGGAGATGCGGCGCATCCGGGCCGTGCTCGGCGGTGAGCAATCGGGCCACATCCTGCTGGAGGACCGCACCACCGGCGACGGTCTCCGCACCGCGCTGCGGGTCGCCGAGGTCCTCGCCGCCACCGCCCGGCCGCTTCGCGAGCTGCGCCAGATCATGACCGAATTCCCCCAGGTGCTGGAGAACATTCGGGTCGCCGACCGCGGCGGGCTGGAGGGCTGCGCCCCGGTGTGGGAGGCGGTCCGCGCCGCCGAGGCACGGCTCGGCGCCGAAGGCCGGGTGCTGGTGCGGGCGTCGGGGACCGAGCCGCTGGTGCGAGTGATGGTCGAGGCCCGCACCCGGGAGATGGCCGACGAGATCGCCGGAGCGGTCCGGGCCGTCGTGGTCGACGAGCTGGGTTGACCCCTCCCCGGTTGCAGATCATCGGTTCCCCGGTAGTCTCTCGGTGATAAGCGAAGTCCGGCCGGAGATCCAACCATCCAGCGCCAGCCCTCACCGCGGTGAGGTGACGAGGGAGAGGGAGAATCGATCCGTCGGCGGGTGCCCTCTCGGCCGCTCACGGCCGTGACGGGGCGGGGCAAAGCCCGGGAGCGATCCCGGGGACAGAGACCGCCCCGACGTGAGGCGGGGACGCCGTCCCTGCAGCCCTCCGGTCGCCACGATTGGAGGTCGCGCGCGTGTGCGGAATCATGGGCTACGTCGGCCCGCAACAGGCGGCTCCCATTCTCCTCGACGGTTTGCGCCGTCTCGAGTACCGGGGCTACGACTCGGCCGGCATTGCCGTCACCAACGGTGCCATCAGCGTCCGGAAGGCACAGGGCAAGATCGACCGGCTGGCGGCGCTGCTCGACGCCGACCCGGTGGCCGGCACCATCGGCATCGGGCACACCCGCTGGGCGACCCACGGCGAGCCCAGCGATGTCAACGCCCACCCCCACCTCGACGGCTCGGGTGAGTTCGTGGTGGTGCACAACGGCATCATCGAGAACTTCCAGACCCTCCGCGAGGAGCTGGAGGCCGATTCCCATGTCTTCGCCTCCGAGACCGACACCGAGATCCTCGCCCACCTGGTGGCACGGGAGTACCGGGGCGATCTGGTGGCGGCGGTGCGAGCGGCGGTGGCCCAGGCCGAAGGCGCCTACGCCCTGGTGGTGATGACCCGGCACGAGCCCGACACCATCGTGGCAGTGCGCCGCATCAGTCCGCTGGTGGTCGGGCTCGGTGACGGCGAGACGTTCCTCGCCTCCGACATCCCGGCGGTGCTGCACCGCACCCGTTCGTTCCAGATCATCGAGGACGGCGAGCTGGTCGTGATCACCGCTGCCGGGGCCCGGATCGAGACGATCGAGGGGGCGCCGGTGACCCGGCAACCGGTGCACATCGACTGGAACGCCGAGCAGGCCGAGAAGGGCGGGTTCGCCCACTTCATGCTCAAGGAGATCCACGAGCAACCCGCCGTGATCACCGAGACGCTGGCGGGCAGGCTCGACGAGGACGGCACGGTGTGGCTCGACAACGTGCACTTCGACGACGAGTTCGCCCGCACCATCGAGCGGATCTGGATCACCGCCTGCGGCACCGCCTTCCACGCCGGTCTCGTCGGCAAGGAGATCTTCCGGCGGATCCTGCGCATCCCCACCACGGTGGAGTACGCCCACGAGATGCGGTACGCCGATCCGCTGATCGGGCCCCGTGACCTGACGGTGGCGATCAGCCAGTCGGGGGAGACCGCCGACACCCTGGCCGCGGCCCGGCTGGCGCGGGATCGCGGCTCCCGGCTGCTGGCGATCACCAACGTCGTGGGGAGCACCCTGAGCCGCGAAGCCGACGACATCCTCTACACCAGGGCCGGTCCCGAGATCTCGGTGGCCTCGACCAAGGCCTACATGGCGATGCTGATCGCCCAGTACCTGCTCGCCCTCCGCCTCGGCAGCGCCCGTGGCGTCGTCGACGCCGCCCTGGTGGAGCGGGCGGTGCACGGCCTCAGCACCTTGCCCGCCCAGGTGGAGGAGGTGCTGGCGCACGAGGACGAGCTGGTGGCGGCCGCCGAGAGCATCGTCGATGCCGACGACATCTACTTCATCGGCCGCGGCCTCGACTACGCGGTGGCGATGGAGGGCTCGCTCAAGCTGAAGGAGATCAGCTACCTGCATTCCGAGGCGATGCCGGCCGGGGAGCTGAAACACGGCACTCTGGCGCTGATCACCGCCGGTGTCCCGGTGGTGGTGGTCATCACCCAGCAGGCGGTGTACGACAAGACGATCTCGGCGGTGCAGGAGGTGCGGGCCCGCGGCGGGCGGATCATCGCGGTCGCCTACGAGGACGACGTGCAGATCGCCAAGTTCGCCGACATGGTGCTCCGCATCCCGCGAGCCGACGACCTGCTGGGACCGGTGGGCGCGGTGGTGCCGCTGCAGCTGCTCGCCTATCACGTCGCCCGGCTCCGCGGCCACGACATCGACCAGCCCCGCAACCTGGCGAAGAGCGTGACGGTGGAGTGAGGCGGCGCCGGGCGGTCCGTCATGGCGCGGGTAGGCTCCCGCGGCATGAACGTCATCGGGCTCGGGGTCGACCTCGCCGAGGTGGATCGGGTGCGGCATTTGCTCCACCGCTACGGGGAGCGGTTCCGCGACCGCTGCTTCACCGACCACGAGTGGGAGTACGCCCACCGCTACGCCGACCCGTCGGCGCGCCTGGCGGCCCGCTTCGCCGGCAAGGAGGCGGTGATGAAGAGCCTCGGCGCCGGGTGGCGGCACATCCACTGGCGCGACGTCGAGATCACCGGCGGTGGCGCCCCGCGGGTCAACCTGGCGGGCACCGCGGCGCGGCGGGCCGAGGCGATCGGTGCGGTCCGGGTTCTCGTCACCATCACCCACACCGACGACCGGGCCCTCGTCTTCGCCATGTCCCTCGCCGACTGAGTGACCCCCTTCCTGGCTGCGAACCCAGGTTTGGGGGCACGATGCGAACGCAGAGGCGGGGTCTCGTAGAATCGGTGGCGTGAAGCTGGTGATCACCCCGGAGGAATCGGGCAGGCTCGACGCGGCCGCCGCCGAGCCCGTGGACTCGCTGATGGAGCGGGCCGGGTTCGGGGTGGCGGGCGTCGCCGCCGAGATGGGCGCCGGCTACGGCACCCGGGTCGTGGTCCTCGCCGGCAAGGGCAACAACGGCGGCGACGGGTACGTGGCCGCCCGCGCCCTGGCGCGGCGGGGCGCCCACGTCACCGTCCAGGCGCTCGGCATCCCCGGCGACGAGACGTCCCCCGCCTCCCGGGCCGCCGCCCGGGCCCGCAGCAGCGGCGTCCGGATCGAGTCACTCACCGGCCCGGTGACAGCCGACCTGGTGATCGACGCCCTCTTCGGCGTCGGGTTCCGCGGCGAGCTCCCCGCCTCCGTCGTGCCGTGGATCGACCCTCCGGCTCCGGTGCTGGCGGTCGACGTGCCGAGCGGGCTCGATGCCGCCACCGGCACGGTCGGCAGGGCTGCCTTCACGGCCGAGCGCACCGTCACCTTCCATGCCCTCAAGCCCGGCCACCTCCTCGGGGAGGGCCCGGAACGGTGTGGCGGGATCACCATCGTCGACATCGGCCTCGTCGGGGGCGTCCCGGCGCTGCTGGTCTGTGACGACGGCGACGCCCCCCGCCCGCCTCGCCCCCGCACCTCCCACAAGTGGTCGGCCGGTTCCGTCGCCGTGGTCGGGGGCTCGCCCGGCCTCACCGGGGCGGCGCTGCTCGCCGCCACCTCCGCCCTCCACGGCGGGGCGGGCTCGGTCGCCGTCATCTGCCCGGGAGCGCTCCAGCCCACCTACGCCGCGATGTCGGCGGCGGTGATGACCCGCGGCGTCGGCGACGGCCGCCGGTTCGGCAAGGAAGACGTCGCCGCGGTCCGTGAGGAGGCGGCCCGCTTCGACGTCATGGTGCTCGGCCCCGGCCTGGGGCGCGGCCGCGAAGGCTTCGTCGCCGGCCTGGTGGAGGCATGGGAGGGTCCGCTGCTGATCGACGCCGACGGGCTCAACGCCCTGCGCGGCACCGACCTGCTGGCGGCCCGGGACGCCCCCACCGTGATCACCCCCCACGCCGGCGAGTTCGCCCGCCTCGCCGGCACCCAGCCCGACCACGAAGCGGCGGCGGCGCTCGCCACCGCGGCGGGCATCGTGGTGGTGCTGAAGGGCAATCCCACCTTCGTGACGGGGGCGGAGCGCTGGGCGGTGACCAGCGGCGGGCCCGAGCTGGCGACGATCGGCACCGGCGACGTGCTCTCCGGCCTCGTCGCCGCCCTCTGGTCGCGTGGCCTCCCCGCCGAGACGGCGGCCCGTTCCGGCGCCCACTGGCACGGCCGGGCCGGCGCCGACCTGGCCCTATCCGGTACCGTCACCGCCGACGCCCTCGCCACCGCCGTCGGGAGGTACGCCTGGTGAGACCCTCCTGGGTCGAGGTCGACCTCGACGCCATCCGCTCCAACGTGGCGGCGATCCGGGACCGGGTCGCCCCGGCCCGGCTCTGCGCCGTCGTCAAGGCCGACGCCTACGGCCACGGCGACGTGCCCTGCGCCGAGGCGGCGTTGGCCGGGGGCGCCGAGTGGCTGGCGGTGGCCCTCGTCGAGGAGGGCGTTCGGCTGCGGGAGGCCGGCATCACCGCCCCCGTGTTCCTGCTTTCGGAGCCCCCCCTCAACGACGTGGCGGGCATCATCGAATGGGACCTCGTTCCCACCGGCTACCGGAGTGCCTTCTGCGAGGCGCTGGCGGAGGAGGCGGCCCGGCGCGGCGCCGACCCCTATCCGATCCATCTCAAGGTCGATACCGGGATGCACCGGGTAGGGGCCGATCCCGCCGAAGCGCCGGGCCTGGTCCGAGCGGTGGCGAACGACCCCCGACTCCGGCTTGACGGGTTGTGGACCCACTTCCCCGTCTCGGAGTCGGACCCCGACTTCACCCGCCACCAGGTGGCCGAGCTGCTCGACCTGCGGGACGCCCTGGCCGCCGCCGGGATCGAGATTCCGATGGTGCACGCCGCCAACAGCGCCGGGGCGCTCGACCTGGCGGAGGTCCGCCTCGACATGGTGCGGGTCGGGCTCGGCATCTACGGGCTCCGCCCCGACCGCTCCACCGCTCCCGACCTTCCGCTCCGCCCGGCCATGCGGGTGGTGTCGGAGGTCGCCTTCGTGCGGCGCCTCCCCGCCGGAGCCCGCCCCTCCTACGGCCGCCGCCGTCCTCTCCCGGCGGACGCGACGGTGGCCACCGTGCCGATCGGCTACGCCGACGGGGTGTGCCGCCGCCTCTCCGAGGTGGGCGGGGTGGTGCTGATCCGGGGCCGCCGCTACCCGTTCGCCGGCACCGTGACGATGGACCAGATCGTCGTCGACATGGGCGACGATCCGGTGACGGTGGGCGACGAGGTGGTGGTGCTCGGATCCCAGGGGCGCGACGCCGTCACCGCCGAGGAGTGGGCGGAGCGACTGGGGACCATCAACTACGAGATCGTGTGCCAGTTCGGCCCCCGCCTCCCGCGCCGCTACGCCGGGAGCCCCGATGCCTGAGGGCACGCTCACCTCGGTTCCCGGCGTGCGGGTGGGGCACTGGAGCGACCTCGCCGCCCTCACCGGGGTCACCGTGATCGTCTTCGACCAACCGAACGTGGCCGCGGTCGAGGCTCGCGGGGCGGCGCCCGGTACCCGGGAGGTGGCCCTCCTCGCCCCCGGCATGAAGGTGAACGCTATCCAGGCGCTGGTCTTCGCCGGCGGCAGCGCCTTTGGCCTGGCGGCCGCCGACGGGGTGATGGCGGAGCTGGAGCGGGAGGGGCGGGGGCATCCCACCCCGGCCGGCCCGGTCCCGATCGTGCCGGCGGCGATCCTCTACGACCTGATGGTGGGAGACGGGTCGGTGCGGCCCACCGCCACGGCCGGCGCCGCCGCCTACCTGGCCGCCGACGCCTCGCCGGTGGCGATGGGCAACGTCGGTGCCGGGACAGGCGCCACCGTGGCGAAGTGGCGGGGGGTGGAGTCGATTCGCAAGGGCGGGCTCGGCTCGGCCGCCACCCGGGTCGGGGCAGCCACCGTCGGCGCCCTGGCGGCGGTCAACGCCGTCGGCGACGTCTTCACCCTCGGCGGCGTCCCCCTCACCGGCGGACCGCTCTTTCCCGGCCCGCCGCTGCTGATCCCGGGGCCCACCGAGCACACCACCCTGGTGGCGGTCGTCACCGACGCCGCTCTGTCCCGCACCGACCTGCTGCGGCTCACGGTGCGGGCCCACGACGCCCTTGCCGCCTGCCTGCGCCCCGCCCACACCCGCTACGACGGGGACATCGTCTTTGCGGTGTCGTGCGGCAGTGTCGCCGCCGACCTCGACGCGGTGGGCGAGGCGGCCTTCCAGGTGACAGGGGAGGCGATCGAGCGGGGAGTGACCTCGGCCGGGACGCTGGGTGGGATCCCGGGGTGGGAAGGCAGCGGGCCGTGAGCGAGACGATCGAGGCTCGGGCCGCCGAGCTGGCCGCCCTCGCCGCCGAGGCGAGCGGATGCACCAAGTGCCGGCTCGCCGAAGGCCGCCTCACCGTCGTCTTCGGCTCCGGCGATCCCGACGCCGACGTGGTGTTCGTCGGAGAGGGACCGGGGCAGCGGGAGGACGAGCAGGGGCTGCCGTTCGTGGGCCCCTCCGGCAAGTTGCTGGACCAGCTCCTCGGCGAAATCGGGCTGGCGCGTCGGGAGGTCTACATCACCAACGTCGTCAAGTGCCGCCCTCCCGGCAACCGTGACCCGCGGCCCGACGAGATCGACGCCTGCAAGCCCTACCTGCGCCGCCAGCTCCAGCTCATCGACCCCAAGGTGGTGGTGACCCTCGGCAACTTCTCCACCAAGTTGCTGCTGCGCACCGAATCGGGTATCACCCGGCTGCGGGGGACGGCCTACGAATGGTGGGGGCGGTTCCTGGTGCCCACCTTCCATCCCGCCGCCGCCCTGCGTGGCAGCCAGCGGGTCTACGAGGAGATGCGCTACGACTTTGGTCTGGTGCAGAGCGTGCTCCAAGGTAGGCTCCGGACGAACGAGGCCGACCCCTCCGCGGAGGTCGAGATCGGCCCGTCCGTGCCCGATCCCGAGCAACTGGATCTGTTTGGATGAGCGAAGCGCAACCGTCTCTCCGGCGCCGGAGGCTGGACGCCGCAGTGACCCGAGGGGGGAGTGGATGATCGAGGTCGAAACCGACTCACCGGCCGGGACCCTGGCGCTGGGACGCCGCCTCGCCGCTCTGCTCGGACCCGGCGACGTCTTGCTGCTCTCGGGCCGGCTCGGGGTGGGGAAGACCCTGCTCGTGGCCGGGGTCGCCGAGGGTCTCGGCGTCGCCGAGACGGTGACGAGCCCCAGCTTCGTGCTGGTGCGTTCCTACGAGGGCCTGCTTCCCGTCGTGCACGCCGACGTGTACCGCCTCGGATCGACCGGTGAGTTCGATGATCTCGAGCTGCCGGATTCGGCCCGTTTGGGGGTGCTCCTCATCGAGTGGGGTGACGCCGTTGCCGCCGGGGTGCCGCCTGATCACCTCGTGATCCGCATCGAATCCACCGGCGAATCGAGCCGCCGCTTCACGTTCCTCCCGTCCGGGAGCTGGATGGACCGGCCGCTGGCGGAGCTGCTGGCATGAGGATCCTCGCGATCGAGACGGCGACCCCGGCCTCCTCGGTGGCCCTGGGGGACGACGCCACCGCGGTGGCGCTATCGCTCCAGCTCGACCGGCGAGGTCACGTCGGGTTCCTCATCCCGGCCATCGACTTCTGCTTCCACCGGGCCGGATGGTCGCCGGCCGACATCGACCTGGTGGCCGTCGACGTCGGCCCCGGCGGCTACACCGGGATCCGGGCCGGGATCAGCACTGCCCAGGGGGTCGCTGCCGCCATCGGCCTTCCGGTGGTCGCGGTGAGCTCACTCACCACGCTCGCCCTGCGGGCCGCTACGGCGCGGCGCCGCATCTGGCCCGTCGTCGACGTCCGCCGCGGCCAGGTCGCCACCGCTCCCTACCGGCCCGTGCCCGGCGGAGTGGTGCCCGACGGTCCGCCCGAGGTGGTGTCGCCGGATCGCTTCCGCGCCCTCATCGAGTCGGACCCGTTGGACACCCTGGTCGTCGGCGACTGGGAGGTGCTTACCGAAGGGGCGCTGCGTGGCCTGCACCGGGTTCGCAAGGGCCGGCCTCGCTACCCGACGGCGGAGATGATGCTCGAGGTGGCGGTGCTGCGGGCCAAGCACGGCGATTTTGCCCGTCCCGAGGAGATCCGGCCGCTCTACCTGCGGGAGCCGGACGCCGCCATCAACTGGTCGGACTTCCGGGAGGAGGGCGTGTGGCCGGGGGAGACGGCGTGATGGCCGAGGTCGCCTCCGTGTCCGCCGCTCCGGTGATCCGGCCCATGACCCGGCGCGACATCCCGGAGGTGGCCACACTGGAGCAGGCGGTGTACCCGCAGCCGTGGTCGGTGCGGGTGTTCTTCGACGAGCTGGCGCAGCCGAACCGCGCCTACTTCGTGGCCGAGGACGAGGGCGTCGTCGTCGGCTACGGAGGGCTCCTGCTCGTCGAGGACGATGCCCACATCACGACGCTGGCGGTGTCGCCGGAGGCGCGCCGGGACCGGCTCGGTACCCGGCTCATGCTCGCCCTGGTGGAGAGCGCCCTGGAGGCAGGCGTCCACCACCTCACCCTGGAGGTTCGCATGTCGAACGCCACCGCCCGCAAGCTCTACGAGCGGTTCGGGTTCTCCCCGGTGGGGCTGCGCAAGGACTACTACCGAGAAGAGGACGCGCTGGTGATGTGGGCGATCGACATCGACGCCGAGGAGTACACCTACCGGCTCGATGCCATCCGGCGGTCCCTGGGGGTGGCATCGTGAGCGGCCCCCTGATCCTCGGGATCGAAACGAGCTGCGATGAGACCGGGGTGGCGGTGCTGGAGGGGCTCGTGATGCGGTCCTCGGTGCTGTCCTCCCAGGTCGAGGCCCACGCCCGTTTCGGCGGGGTGGTGCCCGAGGTGGCGGCTCGGGCCCACGTCGAGGCGATCCGGCCGCTGGTGCACATGGCCCTCACCCAGGCGGGGGTCCACTCCGATCAGCTCGACGCGGTGGCCGCCACCCGCGGTCCGGGGCTGGCGGGTGCGCTGATGGTCGGCTTCTCCTTCGGCAAGGCGCTGGCGTGGAGCCTGCAACGTCCCTTCGTGGGCGTCGATCATATGGAGGGCCATCTCATGGCGCCGCTCCTCGACCATGCCGGATACGCCCCGCCGGCGATCGTGGTCCTCGCCTCGGGTGGCCACAGCCAGATCGTGCACGTCCGGGGCTGGGGCGACTACGTGCTGCTGGGGCAGACGATCGACGACGCCGCCGGTGAGGCCTTCGACAAGCTGGCTCGTTTCATGGGACTCGGCTACCCGGGAGGGCCGGCCATCGATCGCGCCTCCGCCGGCGGCGATCCGCAGGCGATCCCGTTCCCGCGGGCCCTGCCGGATCGCCCCTTCGACTTCTCGTTCTCGGGCCTCAAGACCTCGGTGGTGACTTTCCTGCAGAAGGCGAAGGCGGCGGGCACGGTGCCGCCCCTCCCCGACGTGGCTGCCTCGATCCAGGAAGCGATCGTCGACGTGCTCGTCGCCAAGGTGTTCAACGCGGTGGACGCCACCGGGGTGACGACGGTCTCCGGTGGGGGCGGGGTCCTTGCCAACCGCCGCCTCCGGGAGCGCCTCACCGCCGAGGCGGAACGGCGCGGCGTGCAGCTCTTCCTCCCGACGCCGGCGCTGTGCACCGACAACGGCGCCATGATCGCCGCCGCTGCCGGCTACCGGCTGGAGCGGGGCAGGATCACCCCGTGGGACGCCGAGGTGGATTCCGGGCTCAGGCTGGGCGGGTGAGACGCGGATACCGCCTCGGGGAACTGTTCGGCATCGAGATCCGTGCCGACCTCTCCCTGCTCGTGCTCGCCGTGCTGCTCACCTGGTCCCTCTACCTCGACCTTTCGATCCGGTTCGCCGGGACGCCGCGCGGGACGCTGCTGGTGGCGGCGGTCGCCGCCGGCATCGCCTTCGTGGCGAGCGTGCTCGTCCACGAGCTGAGCCATTCGCTGGTGGCCCTGCGACGCGGTTTGGAGGTGCGGCGGATCCGGCTCTTCATGTTCGGCGGCATGTCGGAGATCGGGAGCGAGGCGAAGACGCCGCGGGACGAGCTGGCGGTGACCCTCGCCGGACCTGCCGCCTCCCTGCTGGTGGGCCTGGTGTTCCTGCTGGCCGCCTGGGTGGTGCCGGGGCGGCTCGACCTGGTGGAGCGCCTCACGCTGCTCCTCGGCCTCGCCAACGTCGCCATCGCCGTTTTCAACCTGCTTCCCGGCTTCCCGCTCGACGGGGGACGGGTGGTGCGGGCCCTGGTGTGGCGGGCTGGCGGCGACCGGCGCCGGGCCACCGCGGCGGCGGCCACGTCCGGCCGGGTGCTCGGCTGGGTGATGATCGGTGGGGGCGCCGTCGTCTGGGTGTGGCTGCGGGACCTCGGGGCCGTGTGGCTGGCGGCGGTGGGGTGGTTCCTGCTGCAGGCGGCGTCGTTGACGAGACGCCGCCAGGAGCTGCTGGATCGCATCGTCGGGCTCCAGGTCCGCGACGTGATGCGGCCCGTCGCCATGGCGGTGTCCGGGGAGGAAAGCCTTGCCGACGTGCTGGCGTTGCACGGGTGGGGTGACCGGCTGCGGATGATGCCGGTGGTGGTCGACGGCCGGGTCCGGGGATTGTTGGGGACCCGGGAGGTGGCCCGGGTCGAGGCGCCGCAACGGGCGGGGCGGTCCGCCGCGGCGGTGATGACCCCGATTGGGCCCGATGACGTCTTCGAGGCCGGCATCCCGTTCGAGGATGCGCTGACCCGCCAATCGGGGCCCGCCGGGGTCATGGTGGTGGTCGAGCAGGGTCGGGTGGTCGGTCTCGTCACGGGGGAGGAGATGGCCGCCGCCCTCGGGGAGACACCGCCCGGCAGGTGACGGCCCGGGGTGGGCCGGGGCGGCTTGTGCGGTGCTGGCACTCTCCACATGTCTCTGCTAGCAGTTGTGCGCGGAGAGTGCTAGCCTCTGGCAGTCAAGGTAATTGACTGCTAAGCACCCGAGAGGAGGTAGAACGGATGAAGCTGAAGCCTCTGGGCGACCGCATCGTCGTGAAGCCCACCGATGAGGACGAGGTCCGGACCGCCAGCGGTCTTGTCATCCCCGATACCGCAAAGGAGAAGCCGCAGCAGGGCGAGGTCCTGGCGGTGGGTCCTGGTGAGTACAAGGACGGCGAGCGCATTCCGCTCGACGTGAAGGTAGGGGACACCGTCGTCTATTCGAAGTACGGCGGCACCGAGGTCAAGTACGACGGCGAGGACTACCTCATCCTGCCCGCCCGCGACGTCCTCGCAATCGTCGGCTAGGAGGAACCACACACATGGCTGCGAAGGAATTGAGATTCAATGAGGAGGCGCGGCGGAGCCTTCAGGCGGGCGTCGACAAGCTCGCCAACACCGTCAAGGTGACGCTCGGCCCCAAGGGCCGCAATGTCGTGCTCGAGAAGAAGTGGGGCGCTCCGACGATCACCAACGACGGTGTGACCATCGCCAAGGAGATCGAGCTCGACGACCCGTACGAGAACATGGGCGCCCAGCTCGCCAGAGAGGTGGCCGACAAGACCAACGATGTCGCCGGTGACGGCACCACCACTGCCACCGTGCTCGCCCAGGCGATGGTGACCGACGGGTTGCGACTCGTCGCCGCCGGCGCCAACCCGATGGAGATGAAGCTGGGCATCGAGGAGGCCGTGGCGAGTGTCGTCGAGGCCATCGCGGCGACCGCCATCCCTGTCGATTCCAGCTCACGGGACCAGATCGCCTACGTGGCTGCCAACTCGGCGGCCAGCAAGGAGATCGGCGACCGCATCGCCGAGGCGATGCAGAAGGTCGGCAACGAGGGTGTCATCACCGTCGAGGACAGCCAGACCTTCGGCGTGGAGCTGGAGTTCACCGAGGGGATGCAGTTCGACAAGGGCTACATCTCGCCGTACTTCATCACCGACGCAGATCGCCAGGAAGCCGTGGTCGAGGATCCTTACGTCCTGATCGCCAACCAGAAGATCACGGCGGTGCAGGATCTGCTCCCGGTGCTGGAGAAGGTCATGCAGACCGGCAAGCCGTTGCTGGTGCTCTCCGAGGACGTCGAGGGTGAGGCCCTGGCCACCCTGGTCGTCAACCGGATCCGTGGCACGTTCAGCTCGGTGGCCGTGAAGGCGCCCGGTTTCGGGGAGCGGCGCAAGGCCATGCTGCAGGACATCGCCATCCTCACCGGCGGCACCGTCATCTCCGAAGAGGTCGGCCTCAAGCTGGAGAACGTGACCACCGACATGCTGGGCCGGGCCCGCAAGATCGTCGTCACCAAGGACGACACCACGATCGTCGAGGGTGCAGGTTCGCACGCCGAGGTCGAGGCGCGAGTCCGCCAGATCCGTCAGGAGATCGAGAACTCCGACTCGGATTGGGATCGCGAGAAACTCCAGGAGCGGCTCGCCAAGCTCTCCGGCGGGGTTGCCGTCATCAAGGTCGGCGCAGCCACCGAGGTGGAGCTGAAGGAGAAGAAGCACCGCATCGAGGACGCCATCCAGGCGACCCGGGCCGCGGTGGAGGAGGGCATCGTCGCCGGTGGCGGCGTGGCGCTCCTCAGGGCTCAGGCGGCCATCAAGACCCGCGGTGGATCGGACGACATCAAGTCGGGCCGCGCCATCGTGGAGAAGGCCCTCGAGGCTCCGCTTCGCCAGATCGCGGTCAACGCCGGCCATGAGGGCGGTGTGGTCGTCGAGCACGTGCGCAGCGCCGAGGGCAACAACGGCTTCAATGCCGCCACCGGCGTGTACGAGGACCTGATGAAGGCCGGGATCATCGATCCCGCCAAGGTGACCCGGTCCACGCTCCAGAACGCGGCCTCGATCGCAGCCCTGCTCATCACCACCGAGGCGCTCGTCGCCGAGGAGAAGGAAGACGAGCCGGCGGGTGCCAACCACGGCCACGGCATGGAAGGCATGATGTAGCCGCTCGGCTGCCGACACGATTCGACGGGACCCCCGATCCGGGGGTTCCGCCGCGTGTGGGAGCCGAGTCTCACCCTCCCTGCCGGGCAGGGAGGGTCGGAGAGCGGCGGCGGAGCCGCCGGCGATCCGGGGAGGGTCACTGGCAATCCCGCCGGCCCACACCCCCCTCGGCTCAAACGCCGGCTCTGCTGGCGCTTCGCCAGATCCCCCCTGTGGTCTTCTTCTCACCCTCCCTGCTGGGCAGGGAGGGTCGGAGAGCGGCGGCGGAGCCGCCGGCGATCCGGGGAGGGTTACCTGCAGTCCTGCCGGCCCGCACTCCTGCCGTGGTCTTCTTCTCACCCTCCCTGCTGGGCAGGGAGGGTCGGAGAGGGAGCCGGAGGCGACTGATCCGGGGAGGGTTACCTGCAGTCCTGCCGGCTCGCACTCCTGCCGTGGCCTTGTTCTCACCCTCCCTGCTGGGTGTGTGGACTGGGGACATCATTGACAGGTGTGCGGGGACATCGTTGACACTTTGGGGGTGTCGGGGTTGGAGGTGTTGTGGTGCCGTGGAGGGAGTCGTCGGTGGTTGGTGAGCGGTTGGAGTTCGTGCGGTTGGCTTCGTCGGAGGGGGTGTCGTTTACCGAGTTGTGTCGCCGGTTCGGGGTGTCTCGCCAGTGTGGGTATGTGTGGTTGAGGAGATACCGGGAGGAGGGGACGGCGGGGTTGGTGGACCGGTCGAGGCGGCCGTTGCAGTCCCCGAATCGGACCTCTCTTGAGGTGGAGGCGGCGGTGGTGGCGGTGCGGGTAGAGCATCCCCGTTGGGGTGGCCGCAAGATCTCTCGTGTCCTGCAGCGGACGGGTCTGGTTCCGGCTCCGGCACCGTCGACGGTGACGGGGATCCTGCGCCGTTACGGTTTGTTGGCCCCGAGCAGGGAACCGAGGGCGTATCGCCGGTTCGAGCGGGACGCTCCCAACGAGCTGTGGCAGATGGATTTCAAGGGATGGTTCCGTCTCAGTGATGGTGCCCGCTGTCATCCTTTCGGGCTGCTCGATGACTACTCCCGGTTCAATCTGCGGCTGGGTGCCTGCCTCAATCAGCGCACCGGAACGGTGACAGAGCATCTCACAGCGGCGTTTCGGGTCTATGGGCTGCCGGAACGGATCTTGTGCGATAACGGGGCACCGTGGGGGAACACCACCGGGCAGCCGTGGACGCCGCTTACGGTGTGGCTCCTCGACTTGGGGGTGGGGGTGGTGCACTCCCGGCCGTATCACCCCCAGACCGGCGGGAAGGAAGAACGGTTCCACCTCACATTGGACTGGGAAGTCATCTCGACCCGGCCCCAATGGGCAGACCAAGCCACCGTCCAGGCCGCCTTCGACCAGTGGCGGAACGTCTATAACCATCAACGACCCCACGACTCCCTCAACCTCGAGGTGCCCGCCGACCGCTACCAGCCGTCGCCTCGCCCCTACCCCCGGATCATCGAACCAGTCGACTACCCCCCAGGAGCGATCGTCCGCAAAGTCGACGCCAACGGTCGTTTCAGCTACCGCAACCAGATCCACCGCATCAGCAAAGCCTTCGCCGGCCGCCACATCGAGATCCGGCCCACCACCATCGACGGCTGCTACCACATCCACTACCGCCACCACCACATCCGCACCATCGAACCCGCCACCACCACCCCATGACTGTCAAGGATCTCCCCGCACACCTGTCAACCATCTCCCCGGTCTTGACAGCAGGGAGGGTCGGAGAGCCGTCGCCGAAGGTGGCGGCGATCCGGGGAGGGTCACCGTGCAGTCGACGCACCGCGACCCCCCTCAACTCACTTCGTTCCCTGGTCCCCGCTGATCTCCCGGGGGACGACAGCCGCGATTTCCCTCCCCGGAAGCGTCGGAACATGGACACTTCTAGGCTGAGAGGAGGTGCCGGCGACTGATGGGAGGCAGCTTTGAGCGACCGAGTCGACCAGCGGGACGCACCGTCGTTGGGGAACGTCCAGGACGTCGCCGAGTTGTCGGTCGACGAGCTCCGCAGCCGCCTCCAGTCCTCCCCGGACGGTCTCAGCGGCGCCGAGGCGCAGCACCGCCTCGACACCGTCGGCCCCAACGAGCTGCCCAAGGAGAAGCAGAACCCGGTCCTCAAGTTCCTCTCCTACTTCTGGGGCCCGATCCCGTGGATGATCGAGGTGGCCGCCATCCTGTCGGCGGGCATCGGACGCTGGGAGGACTTCGGCATCATCACGGCCCTGCTGCTGGCGAACGCCGGCGTCGGCTTCTGGGAGGAGTACCGGGCGGAGGACGCCATCGCCGCGCTGCAGGCGAGCCTCGCCCTCGAGGCCCGAGCCAAGCGGGACGGTGCCTGGACGACGGTGCCGGCCCGGGAGCTGGTACCGGGCGACCTGGTGCGGATCCGGGCCGGGGACATCGTCCCCGCCGACGTCGAGTTCGTCGACGGTGACCCCGTCGAGGTGGACCAGTCGGCGCTGACCGGCGAGTCGCTGCCGGTGCAGCGCGAGGCGGGCCAGCAGCTCTACTCGGGTTCGATCGTGCGCCGGGGCGAGTTGGAGGCCCTGGTGTACTCCACCGGGGCAAACACCTACTTCGGGAAGACGGCCCGCCTGGTGGAGGGCCCGGAGGCGCCGAGCCATTTCCAGCAGGCGGTGCTCAAGATCGGCGACTACCTGATCGTGCTGGCGGTCGCCCTGGTGGCGGTGATCCTCACCGTGGCGTTGTTCCGCGGCGACGGGGTGGCGACCACCGTTCAATTCGCGCTGGTGCTGACGGTGGCGGCGATCCCGGTGGCGATGCCGACGGTGCTGTCGGTGACGATGGCGGTCGGTTCCCACCTGCTCGCCAAACGCCGCGCCATCGTGAGCCGCCTCGCCTCGATCGAGGAGCTGGCGGGCATGGACGTGCTCTGCTCGGACAAGACGGGCACGATCACCCAGAACGCCCTCACCCTGGGAGACCCGTTCGCCATCGGCGGCACACCGGTGGACGACGTGTTGCTGAGCGCGGCGCTGGCGTCACGGGCCGAGAACAAGGACCCGATCGATCAGGCGGTGCTCGGCGGGGTGGAGCCGGCCCGGATGGACGGCTACACGGTCACCCATTTCCGGCCGTTCGATCCGGTGATCAAGCGTACCGAGGCGGAGGTGCACGGCCCCGACGGCGAGAGCTTCCTGGTGAGCAAGGGGGCGCCGCAGGTCATCATGGCGCTGGTTCCCGACGCCGCCACCCTGGGGGATCAGGTACAGCAGGCGATCGACGGGTTCGCCACCCGCGGCTACCGGGCGTTGGGGGTGGCTCGCACCGACGGCGACGGGACCTGGCACCTGCTCGGCATCCTCTCCCTCTTCGACCCACCACGGGAGGATTCGAAGGAGACGATCGCGGCGGCTCGTGACATGGGGATCGAGGTCAAGATGGTCACCGGTGATCAGGTGGCGATCGCCCAGGAGACCGCCACCCAGCTCGACATGGGCAGCTCGATCCTCGACGCCGGGCTCTTCGCCACGGCCGAGCATCACGAGGGCGCAGGCCTCGACGACGTCATCGAGCACGCCGACGGGTTCGCCCAGGTGTTCCCGGAGCACAAGTACCACATCGTCGACGTGCTGCAGCACCACGGCCACATCGTCGGCATGACCGGCGACGGCGTGAACGACGCCCCGGCGCTGAAGAAGGCCGACGCCGGGATCGCGGTGTCGGGGGCCACCGACGCCGCCCGCTCCGCCGCCGACATCGTCCTGTTGACCCCGGGCCTGTCGGTGATCATCGACGCCGTCAAAGAGAGCCGCAAGATCTTCCAGCGGATGAACAGCTACGCCATCTACCGGATCGCCGAGACCATCCGGGTGCTGTCGTTCATGACGCTGGCGATCCTGGTGTTCAACTTCTACCCGGTCACCGCTGTCATGATCGTGCTGCTGGCCCTCCTCAACGACGGCGCCATCCTCTCGATCGCCTACGACCGCGTCTACTACTCCCAGGAGCCGGAGGGGTGGAACATGCGGCGGGTGCTCGGCATCTCCACGGTGCTGGGCCTGATCGGCGTGGTGGCGTCGTTCGGGCTCTTCTACCTGGCCGAGCGGGTCTTCGACCTGAACCAGGACGTCATCCAGACCCTCATCTACCTGAAGCTGTCGGTGGCGGGCCATCTCACGATCTTCGTGACCCGCACCCGTGGCCCCTTCTGGTCGATCCGGCCGGCTCGGGTGTTGCTGGGAGCGGTGATCGGCACCCAGGCGGTCGCCACCCTCATCGCGGTGTACGGGGTGTTCATGACGCCGCTCGGGTGGAGCTACGCCGGGTTGGTGTGGGTGTACGCCCTGGCCTGGTTCGTGGTGAACGACCGGGTGAAACTGGTCGCCTACCGGATCTTCGATCCGGCCAGCCGGCCGTTGCTGTCGACCCGCCATCGTTGAGGGTGGGGCTGCTTCGGCGCCCCGGTTCCTGTCGCAGGGGCGCGATAGGATCGAACGTATGTTCGATACCTCGACCGTAGCGGTGGACACCGACGCTGCGCCCTGGGAGCGGATGGCGTCCGGCCCCGAGCTGGCCGCCGCCCTCGCCGACATCGACCCCGATGCCCTCGACGAGGAGGGCGGGGTCGCCGCGTTGCAGGCGCTGGCGCGTCTCGTCGCCCACTACCAGGCGGCGTTCTATCGGGTGATGGCGGCGGTGGGGAACGCCACCGTGGAGGCAGGCCCGGCGGAAAGCTCCGCCGAGTTCGCCGGTGACGAGGTGGCGGCCGCCCTGACCTGGACCCGCCGCGCCGCCGAGGGTCATCTGGGTTTCGCCTGGCACCTCGTCCGCTTGCCCGACGTGTTCGCCGCTCTCGCCGCGGGACGCATCGATCTTCCCCGGGCGCGGGTGATCGTCGACGAGACGGATTTCCTCCCCGATGAGCTGCGCGCCGACATCGTCGCCGCGGTGCTGGAGGATGCCGGTGCCAAGACCACCGGGCAGCTCGCTGCCCGGATCCGCCGCCTCCGCGCCCAGGCGCGGCCGGAGGTCGAGGCGGAGCGTTACGAGCATGCCGTCGAGCGGCGCCGGGTGATCGCCGAGCCGAGCCCGGACGGGAGCGCCAACCTCTATCTCCTCGACCTCCCCGCCGATCGTGCCGTCGCCGTCATGGGTCGTGTCAGCCGTCTCGCCCACCAGGCGAAGACGGCCGGCGACCCCCGCACCTTCGAACAGGTCCGCACCGACGTGGCGCTCGACCTTCTCGAGGGCGTCGAACACGACGGCGCAGCCTCGAGCCGCGGTGTGGTCGACATCCGGGTCGATCTCGCCACCCTGGTCTGCCTCGACGAGGGCCCGGCTGAGATCCCGGGGTGGGGTCCGGTCATCTCCGACATCGCCCGCAAGGTGACGGAGCGTCCGTCCACCTGGCAGGTGGCGGTGACCGACCCGGACAACGGGCGTCTCCTATGGGCGGGGACCACCCGGCGCCGCCCCACCACCGACCAGCGGCGCCGGGTGTCGATCCGCCGCCCCCGTTGCGTCTTCCCGGGCTGCCGCACCCCGGCGTCACGGGCCGACCTCGACCACACCGTGGCGTTCGCCGAGGGTGGCCCCACCACCGACGACAACCTCGCCCCGCTGTGCCGGCATCATCACCGAATGAAACACGAGGCGGGGTGGACCCTCAGCCGCACCTACGACGACTGCTACCGGTGGACCAGCCCCCTCGGCTGCACCTACACCGTCGAACCCCAAGGCCCCTAGCGGGATTCGACCCGGAACACCGGGTAGGAGGAGTTCACCCAACCGCCCAGCAATGCGCCCTGGTCGGGCCAGCCAATCTCAGCTCGGCTCACCACTAGCGACTTCGGCAGAGGTAAGCCGACCGAGGATCCGGTTGACTTTCGCCCAATCATACGGAGCTGACGGACCGTCCCCCTGCTCGAACCTTTGTGCGAGCACTCTGAGGGACGGGATCGCCTCGACGATCCCAAGCGAATCGACCATGTGCAGCCCATCGAATCGCTTCGCCTCATCCTCACTCAGGGCCCACGCGATGAAGGCCACATGGGCAAGTCTCTGCTCCTTGTCACTCAGCTGGCGGTAAAGCCGTCCCAGTTCTCCGCCCATCGAATCCGGAGACTTCGATTCGATCGCTGACATGTGTTCCCGCAACCACCACGTATCCAGTTCATCGAGGAACTCAGCGACCGTCACCGCGACACCACCTTGAGGAACTCCGGAGGTATGCCATATGGGAACTGCATCTCAAGACCGCCACCAGGCATCGTGTACACCCGCCCTTGGCACGGTACCGACACAGTACCCGGGCAGACGATCAAGAGCGCTCCGGGCGTCCTTCTTCAAACAGCTCCGGCGCAATCTGTCAGCACACTGCCAGCTCCCCACTCCACTCACCGACTGCCACGGGACGTTCCACAAACCCGCCGCGTGGTAGCCCACAACGCAGAGACCCGCCAGACGGCGGGTCTCGCACCCAGCTACCGAAGCAGCTGGGGGTATGTCACGATCATGCCAGCGCCCCGGGCCCAACTCAAGCCCCTCCCAGACCACGAGCTGCACAAACCACGCCTCCCACCACCCTCACGCGCGCTACGGTTTTCGGGGGCGAGACCCCACGGAGGCACCCGATGGCCGAGGTGACAGCCCTGCCCTGGACCGAGGACGACGACGCCAACCGGCTCCTTGCCGCCGACCCGCTGGCGCTGCTCATCGGCATGCTGCTCGACCAGCAGTTCCCGATGGAGCGCGCCTTCTACGGCCCCCACCTGCTGGTCACTCGGCTCGGTCGTGACCTCGACGCCGCCGAACTGGCCGACATGGACGAGGAGGAACTCACCGCTCTGTTCAAAGGCCCACCGGCGATCCACCGCTTCCCCGGCTCGATGGCGAAACGCACCCAGGCGCTGTGCCGGGTCGTCGCCGACGAGTACGGAGGGGACGCCGCCGCCGTCTGGACCACCGCCCCCACCGGCGCCGAGCTGCTGCGGCGCCTCGAAGCCCTCCCCGGCTACGGCACCGCCAAGGCCCGCATCCTCATCGGCGTGCTCGGCAAACGCCTCGGCGCCGCCCCGCCCGGCTGGGAAGACCAGGCCGCCGACTGGCCGTCGATCGCCGACGTCGCCACCTTCGACGACGTCTTCACCCTGCGGGAACAGAAGCGGGCCAAGAAGCGCACCGGCAAAGCCTGACGCCGGGGCCAATCCCGGAGCGGCCCCACCCCCGTCGCTACCCTCGGCCCATGTCGACGACGGCACTCGATCGTCCCTGGCGGCGGGCCCTCATCTGGGGAGTGGGCCTCACCCTCGCCGCCCGCCTCGTCGCCGTCCTACTCGCCGGGGCGATGTGGGCCGGTGGCGACATCCCCACCGAAGGGGAGACCGCCACCCACCTCTACCTCGGATCCGAGCCGATCACCGAGGGAATCCCCGGCTGGACCCTCGGGGTGTGGCAGCGCCACGACACCAACCACTACCTCGCCATCGCCGACCACGGCTACACCGACCCCAACGACGTCGTGTTCCCCCCCGGCTACCCGCTGGCGATCCGCGCCGTCGCCGCCCTGCCGCTCATCGACCCGCTCGTCGCCGCCCTGCTCATCGCCACCGCCGCCACCGCCCTGGCATTGACGCTGCTCTACCGCCTCACCGAGGAGGAACTCGGCACCACCGCCGCCGAGCGCGGCACCATCGCCCAGATCGCCTTCCCCACCGGCTACGTCCTCATCGCCGCCTACGCCGAGCCGCTCATGCTGCTCTTCACCGTGCTCGGCTTCTTCCTCGCCCGCCGGCGGCGCTGGTGGGGCGCCGCCGCCGCCGGGTTCGCCGCCGGGTCGGTCCGCCTCCTCGCCGTCGTCCTGGCGGTGCCGATGGCGATCATGGCGTGGCGGGCGTACGGCAAGGAGGCGTGGCGGCGGCCCGGCGTCGTCGCCGCCGTGCTCGGCGCCCCCCTCGCCTTCGCCGCCCACAGCATCTACCTGGCAGCCGCCGACCTCCCCTCGGTGGCCGCCGCCTACCGGGACCGTTGGAAGTCGGTGGCGAGCATCCCCGGCCACGACGTTGTCGTTGCCGTCAAGCGCCTCGTCACCGAAGGACTACCGGCGGCCCGCACCTTCGCCCTGCTCATGCTGGTCGTCGCCGTGGCCCTGACCGTGCTCGCCTTCCGCCGCCTCCCCCTCGAGTACGGCGCCTACGCCGCGGCGCTCATCCTGCTCGTGCTGAGCCGCCACGACCAGACCGGCCGGCCGCTGCTGTCGTTCTCCCGCCACGCCGTGCTGCTGTTCCCCGGCTTCATGGCGGTCGGCGCCACCCCCCTCCCCCGGCCGGCCCGCCTCGCCCTCACCGCGCTGTCCCTGGCCCTCGGGCTCGTCCTCATGGGCATCTTCTTCATGTGGGGTTTTACCGAGTAGTAACACGGGTTCGGCGACCCCGACTGCGGCGGTCGAGTATCGTCCCCGACCAGTGAGGAGGGTGTGCGTCATGGCCGAAGACCTGAAACTCTTCATCGCCGGGGAATGGACCGAAGGAACCGGCGACGACCACCACGAGCTGATCAGCCCGGTCACCGGTGAGCACATCGCCAACGTCCCCCTCGCCTCGCCCGCCGACATCGACCGGGCCGTGGCCGCCGCCCGGGAGGCCCAGGAGGAGTACCGCTTCTGGTCCCCCTACGAGCGCAGCGCCCTCTGCCACCGCATCGCCGACGCCATCGAGCCCATGGTCGCCGACGTCGCCCGCATCCAGACCCTCGAGCAGGGCAAGCCCTACCACGCCGAATCGCTCGACGACATCGCCGAAGCCCGCGAGTACTTCCTCAACGCCGCCGGGGACGTCGTCCGGCTCTCCGGTGAGGTGCTCCCCACCTCCGACCGCAACAAGCGCATGTTCACCTTCCACCGCCCGGTCGGGGTGTGGGCGGCGATCACGCCGTGGAACTTCCCGGTGACGATCCCCCTCGAGTACCTCGGCCCCGGGCTCGCCGCCGGCAACGCCGTCATCGCCAAACCGCCCGAGTTCACCAGCTGGGCACTGCTCGAGCTGGCCAAGGCCTTCGAGGAGGCCGGCGTCCCCAAGGGCCTGGTGTCGATCATCCCCGGCGGTGCCGCCATCGGAGAGCAGCTCGTCACCCACCAAGGCATCGACGCCGTCGGATTCACCGGCTCGTCGGCCACCGGCGCCCGCATCATCTCCCAGATGGGCATCAAGCGCTCCATCATGGAGATGTCCGGCAACGGACCGACCATCGTCACCGACGACGCCAACGTCGCCGCCGCCGCCGAGGCCGCCGTCTACGGCGGTTACTACAACGCCGGTCAGGTGTGCTGCGCCACCGAGCGGGTCATCGTGGTGGAGGCGGTGCACGACGAGTTCGTCGAGCGCGCCATCAAGGCGGCCGGGGCGGTGCGGCTCGGCGACCCGTTCGACGAGGCCACCAACATGGGCCCCCTCAACAACGAGCCCACCGCCGCCAAGGTCGACCGCCACCTCGCCGACGCCGTCGACCGCGGCGCCTCGGTGCTCGTCGGCGGCGGCCGTGCCGCTGCCTACCCCACCGACCTGTACTACGACTTCACCCTGGTCGACGCCGTGCCCGAAGCCAGCTCGCTCTCCCGGGAGGAGTCGTTCGGGCCGGTGGTGCCGATCCTCGTCGCCGCCGACGACGAAGCCGCCGCCGCCATGGCCAACCGCACCAACCTCGGCCTCCAGGCCGCGGTGTTCACCTCCAGCCTGAAGAAGGCGTTCTGGTACGCCGACCACATCCGCAGCGGCACCGTGGTCGTCAACGACTCCACCGACTTCTGGGAGACCTCCCAGCCCTTCGGCGGCGCCGCCGGCACCGACACCGGCTGGGGCCGCGGCGGGATCGAAGAGTTCACCGACCTGCAGACACTGGTCATCGACCTCGGGAACGTGCGGTGACGACCTCGGCCGTGGGCATCCACGGCGTCAGTAAACGATTCGGGGACGTCGTCGCCGTCGACACCATGAACCTCGAGATCGCCGACGGCGAGTTCTTCTCCCTGCTCGGGCCCTCCGGCTGCGGCAAGACGACGACGCTGCGGATGATCGCCGGGCTCGAGTTCCCCACCGAGGGCAGCGTCCGCATCTACGGGGACGAGATGGGGCTGCGACCCCCCAACCGGCGGCCGGTCAACACCGTCTTCCAGTCCTACGCCCTCTTCCCCCACATGACCGTCGCCGGCAACATCGGCTTCGGCCTCCAAATGACCGGGGTGCCCTCGGCCGAGATCGCCGCCCGGGTCGCCGAGGCGATCGAGCTGGTGCGCCTCACCGGGATGGGAGACCGCAGGCCCAAACAGCTCTCCGGCGGCCAGCAGCAGCGGGTGGCGCTGGCCCGCGCCCTCGTCAACCGGCCCAAGGTGCTGCTGCTCGACGAGCCGCTCGGCGCCCTCGACCTCAAGTTGCGCCAGGCGATGCAGCTCGAGCTGAAGGACCTCCAGCAGCGGGTCGGCATCACCTTCATCTACGTCACCCATGACCAGGAAGAAGCGCTCACCATGTCCGACCGCATCGGGGTGATGCACGACGGCAAGCTGCTCCAGGTGGGGATGTCGGAGGAGATCTACGAGCGGCCCGCCAACCGCTTCGTCGCCGACTTCATCGGCGAGACCAACTTCATCGAAGGCGTCGTCGCCGAAGGCGGCGTCGTCAAGCTCCCCGACGGGACGCTGGTGAAGGCCGTCACCCACGACCCGCCCGGCACCCGCATCACCCTCACCCTCCGCCCCGAGAAACTCCACCTCCACCGCACCGTCGACGAAGCCGACCCCGCCATGAACCGTCTCACCGGCACCGTCGCCCGCCGCCTCTACTACGGCGACTCGCTCTACTACGAGATCGATTTCGGGTTCGCCGTCGTCGACGCCAAGGTGGAGAACATCCCGAGCCTGACCCGCTTCGCCGAAGGCGACACCGTCGTCGCTGCCTTCGGACCCCGTTCGGCGGAGGCGCTGGCGGAATGAGGCTGCGCCGCCACTCCACCGCCCTGGCCGACGAGGCGGTCACCCCCGAGCTGGAAGCCGCCGCCGAACGGGCCGACCGGCGCCGCGGCTTCTTCCTCGCCCTCCCCTCCTACGTCTACCTGATCGTGCTGTTCGCCATCCCGCTCGTCATCGTCCTCGTCTTCTCCTTCGCCAGCCGCAGCCGCACCGGCAAGCCGTTGCTGGAGGGATGGAACCTCGAGTCCTACCGGCGCCTCGCCGAACCGCTGGTGAGCACCATCGCCACCCGCAGCCTGTGGCTCGCCTTCCTCAACACGGTGCTGTGCCTGCTCGTCGCCTACCCCTTCGCCTACTACATCGCCACCCGCCGCCCCGCCTCCCGCAACCTGATGCTGGTGCTGGTGCTCATCCCGTTCTGGTCGAACTTCCTGGTGCGCACCTACGCCTGGCGGGTGCTGCTCGACTCCGACGGTCCCATCACCCGCGTCGGGGAAGCCACCGGACTGTGGGGCAAGATGCTCTTCACCGAACCGGCGGTGTTCCTCGGCCTCGTCTACGGCTACCTGCCGTTCATGGTGCTGCCGCTCTACGCCTCCATCGAGCGGGTCGACTGGAGCCTGGTGGAGGCGGCGCGCGACCTGTACGCCTCGGGCTGGACGGCCTTCCGCCGCGTCACCCTGCCGCTCACCCGGCCCGGGATCATCGCCGGGTCGATCCTGGTGTTCGTGCCGTCCCTCGGCGCCTACGTCACCCCCGACATCCTCGGTGGCGCCAAGACGACGCTGCTCGGGAACTACATCGTCACCCAGTTCGGCAGCGCCCGGAACTGGCCGTTCGGGGCGTCGCTGTCGTTCGTCATCCTGGCAGTGATGCTCGTCGCCACCGTCATCTACTTCCGCACCGGGGGGAAAACGCTGTGACCACTCGGGAAGGCACCTCCACCTCGAACCGGGTCGAGCGGCTGCTGGCCTTCAACGGGTGGGCGATTTACCTGTTCCTCTACGCCCCCATCCTGGTACTCGTCTTCTACTCGTTCAGCGCCAGCCCCAGCGTCGGCGTGTGGGGAGGAGGAAGCCTGCGCTGGTACCGCACCATGCTGGAGAACCAGCCGCTCATGTCGGCACTGCGCAACTCGGTGATCGTCGCCGTGGTGTCGACCGCCGTCTCCACCGTGCTCGGCACCGCCGCCGCCCTCGCCCTCGAGCGCTACCGCCGCTGGTTGGGACGGGGCGCCTTCGACGCCCTGCTCTACCTGCCGGTCATCATCCCCGACGTCACCATGGCGGTGATGCTGCTCATGTGGTTCACCACGGTGAACTGGAAGCTCGGCCTCACCACCATCATCCTCTCCCACGTCGCCTTCAACATCTCCTTCGTGGCGATCGTGGTGCGGGCTCGTCTCGCCAACCTCGACCCCACCCTGGAGGAGGCGAGCGCCGACCTCTACGCCGGACGGTGGCAGACGTTCCGGCGCGTCACCCTGCCGCTCATCATGCCCGGCGTCCTCGGAGGGGCCCTGCTCGCCCTCACCCTCTCCCTCGACGACGTGGTCATCACCAGTTTTGTGCTGGGCCCCGGATCGACGACCCTGCCGGTGTTCGTCTTCGGGCTCATCAAACGCCAGGTGACCCCCGAGATCAACGCGGTGTCCACGTTGATGCTGGCGGCATCGATGGTGCTCGTGTTCGTGTCCCTGGCATTCCAACGGAAATCCTGAGATGGGCGAAGCGGGAGGAGCAACGATGATGAAACGACTGATCTTGCTGACGGCAGTCCTCACCCTGGTGGCGGCGGCATGCGGAGGCGGCAACGGCGACGCGGCCGAAAAGGCTGCGGCGTGCACCGCCGGGGAGGTCGACGGCGACCTCAGCCTCTACAACTGGTCCGACTACATGGATCCCGACCTGTTGACGGCGTTCCAGGACCAGTACGACGTCGGGGTCACCGAGACGTTCTTCGACTCCAACGAGACGATGCTGGCCCAGGTCGAAGCCGGAGGCGCCGTCTACGACCTGGTGGTCCCGTCCGACTACATGGTGAGCATCATGGCCGACAGCGACCTGCTGGTGCCGCTCAACAAGGACGCTCTCACCAACCTCGGCAACCTCGACCCGCAGTTCACCGGGCTGCCTTTCGACCCGGACGGCGAGTACTCGGTGCCGTACCAGTGGGGCACCACCGGGCTCGGCTTCAACTACGACCTGGTCGACAGCCCCGAGGACCTCACCTGGGGGCTCATCTTCGATCCCGAGTTGAGCGCCCCGTTCGCCGGGCGGATCTCGATGCTGAACGACGAGCGGGAGTCGCTCGGCGCCGCCCTCAAGTACCTCGGCTACTCGGTGAACACCACCGACGAGGCGCAGGTGAACGAAGCGGCGGACCTGCTGGCTTCGGCCCGGGACCGGATCGCCACCTTCGACTCGGACGCCTTCGACGACCTGCTGGTGTCGGGAGAGGTGGACCTGGCCCACGGCTACAGCGGTGACTTCTTCGTCGCCTTCGACGAGAACGACGCCTGGGACCAATACGGCTACGGCATCCCGCAGGAGGGCGGCGTCGCCTGGGTCGACAACATGGCGATCCCGGTGACGGCGGAGCATCCCTGCACCGCCCTCACGTTCATCGACTTCCTGCTCGACGCCGAGAACGGGGCGGCGCTGACGAACTACATCTACTACGCCAGCCCGAACACGGCGGCCGAGGCGTACATCGATCCCGAGATCCTCGAGGATCCGGCGATCTACCCGACGGATGAGGTGCGCAGCCGGCTCGAGTTCATCGCCGACGTCGGCGACTCGACTCTGTTCGCCGACGCCTTCGCCCGGGCCAAGGGCTGAGAAGAACTCCGGTCCCCCCCTCACCCGAGGGGGGACCGTCCCCCAACCGCGACCCTCCCCGAATCGCCGCAGCCTTCGGCTACGCCTCTTCGACCCTCCCTGATCCCAGGGAGGGTGAGAGAAGCGCCAGGGGAGGATGGCAGACTCCTCGTCCCGGCTGCCCGCCCCGCCTTCATTCGCGTGCACTCGTCGGAATGTGACAGACTCTTCCTCAAGCGGGGGGATGGCTCGGCCGATTCTCCCCGCAGCTGGTCCGAGATTGGACAGAACGTCGATGGACATCGCCAACGGGGCGCCGACCGACACCGATTCGACAGAACTTCGTCGGGAGCTCTCTGCCCGACTCGCGCAGCAGGCGGCCGTCGCCGAACTGGGCAAGGTCGCGCTTCGGAATCCCCAGGCCGGCGACGTGCTCGACCGGGCGGTCGGCATGCTGTGCGACGTCCTCGAGGTGGAGCTCGCCAAAGCGTTGCGCCTCCCCGCCCCCGGGGAACCACTCGTGCTCATCGCCGGTCGCGGCTGGAACCCTGACGTTCACATCGGTGAGACCTCGGTGCCGTGCGACCTCGGCTCCCAAGCCGGCTACACGCTGCTGTGCCAAGAGCCCGTCATCGTCGGGGACCTCGGCCACGAGACCCGCTTCACCGGCCCGCAGCTGCTGACGAGCCACGGCGTGGTGAGTGGCATGAGCGTCGTCATCCCCGGCCGGGAGGCTCCGTTCGGGGTGCTGGCCGTCCACACCCGCAGCCGGCGCGAGTTCACCCCGCACGACGCCGACTTCCTCCGCTCCGTCGCCAACGTGATCGGCGCCTCCGCCCAGAACCAGCGGGCCCGGGAACAGATCGAGCACCACCTCCAGATCGAACGACAACGGGCTCGCTACCAGGAGGCCCTCGCCCAGTGCGCCCACGCCCTGCTCCGCAGCTCCGGAGCGGGACGCATCGACGAGGCGCTGGAAGCGCTGCTCACCGCCACCGAGGCGAACACCGTGTTCCTGGAGCGCAACGTCTCTCACGACGAGCTCGGTCTCTGCACCAGCAGCGTCGCCCGCGCCGGTGTCCGCACCGACGAGGCCGCCTCCTACTGGCGGCTCGTGCCGTGGGACCGGCTCCCGGCGTCGCGCATGCACCTGGAGCGAGGCGAGCCCTTCTTCGTCCGCCCCGCCGAGCTGGACGGAACCGAGGGCGAGTTCTACGCCGGGGACCCCCACCCCATGAAGGCGGAGCTCGACATCCCCATCACCGTCGACGGCGAATGGGCCGGCCTCATCGGTTTCGCCGACCGGGTCACCGAGCGGGAATGGACCGAAGAGGACATCTCGCTGCTCACCACGGCCGCCGCCATGTTCGGCGCCTTCTGGGAGCGGGAGGCGGCCCGTGACCATTTGCATCACCTCGTCCAATCCAAGGACGACTTCGTGGCCACCGTCAGCCACGAGCTGCGCACCCCCCTCACCTCCGTGTTGGGTTTCGCCGAGGAGCTCTCGGCCGGGCTCGGCACCTTCGAGGAGGCGGAGATCGGCGAGCTGGTTCACACCATCGCCGCCGAGAGCATGGAACTCGCCCACCTCGTCGAGGACCTCCTGGTGGCGGCACGCGTCGACGTCGGCCGGGTCCGGGTCGACATGCGGCCGGTCGACGTGCGCCGTGAGATGGACGCCATCGTCTCCCTGCTCCAAGCCGACGTCGACGTCGAGAGCGACGACGGCGCCGTCGCCTGGGGCGACGCCCTCCGCATCCGCCAGATCATCCGCAACCTCGTCACCAACGCCAAACGCTACGGCGGGGAGACGGTCCAGGCCCGGATCGTTTGCCACGACGGCCAGGTCGAGGTCACCCTGCGTGACAACGGCCCCTGCATCGACGCCGCCAGCCGGGAACGGATATTCGTCCCCTTCCAGCGGTCCCACGATCATCCCGGGCTCCCCGGCTCGATCGGCCTGGGGCTCAGCGTCGGCAAGCAGCTCGCGGTGCTCATGGTGGGCGACCTCAGCTACGACTGCGCCGGCGGGTGGAGCGTCTTCACGCTCACCCTCCAGGTCCCGCCGCCTCCGAACGAGGGCTGACTCCCAACCCGGGGCCGGCCGGCGCCCCGCCCCCTGCGCTACCCCGGGTCCCCGGTAGCCTGCCGTTCATGACCGCTCCCGCTTCCCGTCCAACCGGTGCCATGCGAGCCGGGCTCGTGATTTTCGGGCTGCTGGCGGCGGTCGCCTCCGCCGCCCTCGCCCTCTTCACCCTCGGCGAGACCGAGGCCGTCGCCATCGGGCTCGGGGTCCTCGTGGTGGCCGTTGCCGCAGCCGCCGCGGCCGGGCCCCGGCTCGGGCGGGCCGTCCTCGTCCTCGTCATCCTGACGCTCGCCGGCTCGCTCATCGTCGCCGTGCTGGGAACGCTGCAGATCCTCGCCGCCGTCGTCGGCGCCTCCGGCGGGCCGGTGGCGCCGCCCAACCCGGTCGCCCTGGCATCGGCCGAGGACAAGATCGACGCCTCCGCCGAGGAAACCGGATTCCGGCTGGAACTGACCGAGGCTGAGCTCAACGCGGTGCTGCAGGATGCCCTCGGGGACGAGCGCAGCCCCTTCGAGCAGGTGACGATCGACATCCTCAACCCGATCGGGGAACCGGGCCTGATCGGGTTCACGGGCCGCTTCAAGCGGGGCAGCCTGGCGGTGGAAGGCGAGTTGAGCGCCACCGCCGAAGGGGGCCGGCTCGTGCTCGACCTGCTCGACGCCGACGTCGGGATCTTCACCCTCCCCGGGGTGGCCCGCAACGCCATCGAGGAGATGATCGCCGAGGTCGCCGACCTCAACCGGGCCCTGGCGGAGCAAGGCGCCGAGGTGCAGCAGATCGTCGTCGGCGACGACCGGGTGCTCGTCACCGGCATCAGCCGCGGCGACACCACCATCGACAGCGCCGCCGCCCTCCAAGCCTTCGGTGACCTCGGGAGTCTCGGCCTCCCCGACCTCGATCTGGTCGAACGCTACGGGCCGGGGATCGTCAACAGCGACCAGGCCGACGGCGACCCCGCCTACCTGGCGCTCGGCGACTCGCTCGCCGCCGCGGTCGGTGTTGGGCAACCGGCCGACGGCTACGTGTCCCGCTTCCACCGTCAACTCTCCGAACGGGACGGCGTCTCCTACGGGCTCCTCGACCTCGGGGTGCCCGGCGAGACCTCGGGGACCCTGCTCCACGGTGGCCAGCTCGACCGCGCCCTCGACTACGGCGCCACCCACGACGTGGCCTACGTGACGATCGACATCGGCGCCAACGACCTCCTCGGCCACCTCTCCTCCCCCGACTGCAACGACGACCTCACCACCGCCGCCTGCACCGACCGGGTCGAGGGCTCACTGGCCTCCTACGCCCTCAACGTCGACGACATCTTCGGAGAGCTGGCGGCGAGCTTCCCCAACGCGACCGTCATCGTGCTGCTCGCCTACAACCCGTTCAGCCTCGGGTTCGAGAACCAGGTGACGTTCGAAGCCCGCAGCAACACCGCCCTGCAGCGCCTCAACGCCATCGCCGCCGCTGCGGCCGAGCGCTACGGCTTCCTCGTGGCCGACGGATTCACCCCGATGCGGGGCACCGCCGCCGCCACCACCCACATGGTCGACGTCCCTCCCGACATCCACCCCAACGCCCTCGGCTACGACCTCCTCACCGGCGCCCTGCTGGCCGCCCTCGGCCGGTAGCCGGACCTCCCGGGAACCCGGGAGGGGGGTCGGAGCATCCCAATGGAGACGACCGACCCTGGGAGCCACCATGAAACGCACCGCCATCGCCCTGTTCGCACTCACGCTGCTGATGACGGCGTGCAGCTCGGGAGGGTGGGACCCGACGGCAAGCGCCGGCCCCACCACGACCACCCACCACACGGTGATCACCCAGCCTCCCATCCAGGCGCAGCTCACCGCCCACACCCTGCAGCCCTTCGACGCCTGCGACGACTTTCTCAACTACGTCAAGGAGCACGCCGTCGACCTCGTCGGCCCCTGGGGCTTCTCCAACGGCGGCGGGCCGCTGCTGGGTGACGGGCGCATGATGCTGGATGAGGAGTTCGCCGCCGACAGCGCCGCTCCGACGCTCGCCGCAGGCGGCGAGCAGGGCATCGACTTCTCCGGCACCAACGTGCAGGAGCTCGGCGTCGACGAGCCCGACATCGTCAAGACCGACGGCAGCCTCGTCATGGCGGTCGCCAACAGCACCCTGTACGCGGTCGACGTCAGCGGTGACACTGCCCGGCTCGCCGGTTCGCTCGACCTCGGCGACGGCTGGGCGCAGGACATCTTCTTCGAGGGTGACCGGGTCCTCGTCATGTCGACCACCAACGGCTACGACGTCCGGGGCGGCGTCGACTTCGCCCGGGTCCCCGACTACTACGGCAGCCCGATCTCGGTGCTCACCGAGATCGACGTCAGCGACCCGTCCCACATGGAGACGGTGCGCACCCTCCACCTGGACGGCTCGTACCTGAGTGCCCGCATGATCGACGGCACCGCCCGCATCGTCCTCAGCTCCGCCCCGACCGGGCTCGCGTTCGTGTACCCGGAATCCAGCGGGCTGAAAGCGGAGCGGGACGCCGAGCAGGCCAACCGTGAAATCGTGCTCAACTCCACCATCGACAACTGGGTTCCCTACTACGTGCTGGAGAACGCCGCCGGCACCGTGGTCGACGAGGGCCCGCTGCTCGACTGCTCCCAGGTCAACCATCCGCAGGAGTTCTCCGGCATCAACATGCTCACCGTGCTCACCGTCGACCTCCACGAGGGGCTGCGGACGAGCAACTCGGTGGGCGTGCTGGCCGACGGCAACATCGTCTACGCCTCCGACAGCGCCCTCTACGTGGCGACGACCCGCTGGATGGACTGGGCGGTGCTCGAGGACAGCGGGGACGCCGACGCCGCCCGGGAGAGTCACATCACCGAGATCCACAAGTTCGACATCTCGAACCCCGACACCACCGTCTACGCCGCCAGCGGCGCGGTGAAGGGCTTCATGCTCAGCCAGTGGTCGATGTCGGAGTACGACGGCTACCTGCGGGTCGCCACCACCGACTCCCCCGACTGGTGGTGGGACGACCTCGACTCGGAGAGCTTCGTCAAGGTGCTGGCGGACCGCGACGGCGAGCTGGTCGAGGTCGGGTCGGTCGGTGGGCTCGGTGAAGGCGAGCGCATCTACTCGGTGCGGTTCATGGGCGACGTCGGCTACGTCGTCACCTTCCGCCAGACCGACCCGCTCTACACGATCGACCTGTCCGACCCCGCCAACCCGGCGGTGGCCGGCGAGCTGAAGATCCTCGGCTACTCCGCCTACCTGCATCCCGTCGGCGACGACCTGCTGCTGGGAATCGGGCAGGACGCCACCGACGAAGGTCGCACCGTCGGCACCCAGATCTCGTTGTTCGACGTGAGCGACCCGGCCGACCCGCAGCGCATCCAGCAGTACACGCTGGAGCACGGCTCCTCCGAGGTCGAGTACGACCACCACGCCTTCCTCTACTGGGAGCCGACCGAGCTGGCGGTGGTACCGGTGCAGACGTGGTGGTGGGACGAGGACACCGAGACCGAAGGCGGCTTCGCCGGAGCGATCGCGGTCCGCGTCGCCCGCGACGGCGTCGAGGAGCTGGCCCGCATCACCCACGACGGGACCGAGGGGCCCTTGAGCGAGAAACCGGAGTTGCAGGGCTGGCGCCTGCCGATCCGCCGCTCCCTGGTGGTGGGCGACCGGCTCTTCACCGTCTCCGACGGCGGGATCCTCCAGAGCGACCTCGACACCCTCGAGGACGAGGCCTGGGTCTCGTTCGGGATCGGCTGAGTCTTCTCGTCCCTCCCTGCTGTGCGTTCTCTCACCCTCCCTGCTGTGCAGGGAGGGTCGAAGAGGCGCCACCGCAGGTGGCGTCTGATTCGGGGAGGGTCACCGTCCAGTCACCCGACCCCACACCCCCCTCGGCTCGAACGCCAGCTCCGCCGGCGCCTCGCCGGTCCCCCCTGATCCCAGGAGGAACGAGAGAACGGCTCACCGACCCTGCTGTCCCTTCTGTCACCCTCCCTGCTGTGCAGGGAGGGTCGAAGAAGCGCCACCGCAGGTGGCGTCTGATTCGGGGAGGGTCACCGTCCAGTCACCCAGCCGCGACCCCCCTCGGCTCGCTCGCCAGCTCCGCCGGCGCCTCGCCGGCCCCCCCTGATCCCAGGGGGGGACGAGAGAAGGCGCGACCCCCCCTCGGCTCGCTCGCCAGCTCCGCTGGCGCCTCGCCGGCCGACCGCTCTTCGTCGACCCCGAGCAGATGCCGGAACCGGGCCTCCTTCTCGCCCGGGCGCCGCTCCATCCGCTCCACCAGCGGCCCGTCCCTCCGGTTCATGCCGAGCAGGGTGTCCTCCACCTCGCCGATGCCGCCGAACCGGAGATAGCGCTCGGAACGAGCCCGCAGCTCGCCGGGCGTCTGCGGGGCCCGCAGCATCAGCACCGCCAGCAACGCCACCTCCCGGTCGTCGAGGTGCAGCACCTCGCCGGCGACGTGGCGGTACTTGAGGGCACGGTCCCCCTTGCCGTGCACGGTCCGAGCCAATCCGCTTTCCCTCAGCCGCTCGATACCGTCATCGACGCCGGCGGCGTCGTAGTCGACGACCGGGCTGCGATTGGAGCGCTGGTTACAGGCCGCGACCAGGGCGTTCAGCGTCATCGGGTAGGAGGCGGGCGTCGTCATCTGCTTCTCGACGAGGCACCCGAGCACCCGCAGCTCGACATCGGACAGGCTCATGCGGCCATGCTACGCGGCACCCGGCCGGTCGTTGCCCGGCCCGGCCTCGGCCGGCGCCGCCAACTACCATCGCCCCCCATGGGATCCTTCTGGCACCCCTTCGCCAACATGGCCCAGGTCGACGGCAACGAGCTGGTCATGGTCCACGGTGACGGCGTCTACGTCACCGACCGGGACGGCAACCGGTACCTCGACGGAACCGCCGGCCTCTGGTACAACGCCGTCGGCTACGGGCGCAGCGAGATCACCGCCGCCGTCGCCGCTCAGCTCGACGCCCTCCCCACCTTCCACACCTTCGGGGACTACGCCACCCGCCCGGTGCTCGAGCTGGCGGACCGCCTCGCCGCCATCGCGCCGCTCCCCGGCTCCAAGGTGTTCTTCACCTCGGGAGGGTCGGACGCGGTGGACAGCGCCGCCAAGCTGGCCCGCCGCTACTTCGCCCAGGTCGGGCAGCCGGAGCGCGTCGTGTTCCTCACCCGGGAATGGGCCTACCACGGGATGCACGCCTACGGCACCAGCCTCACCGGCATGGAAGCCAACCTGGAGGGCCACGGGCCCATGATCGAGCAGGTGCGCCGGGTCCCCTACGACTCCGTGGAGGCGCTCGCCGCCACCATCGACAACGTCGGCCCGGACCGGATCGCCGGCTTCTACGCCGAGCCGGTGATCGGCGCCGGCGGGGTCCGTCCTGCCCCCGACGGCTACCTGAAGCAGGCGCGGCAGCTCATCCGGGACGCCGGCGCCCTCTTCATCTCCGACGAGGTCATCACCGCCTTCGGGCGGATCGGAGACTGGTTCGCCGCCACCCGCTTCTCCCTCGAACCGGACCTGATCACCTTCGCCAAGGGGGTCACCTCGGGCTACCTGCCTCTCGGCGGCGTCCTGGTGGCGCCCCGGGTGGCGGCGCCGTTCTGGGAAGGCGAAGGCGCCCTGTGGCGGCACGGCTACACCTACTCGGGGCACGCCACGGTGTGCGCCGCCGCCCTCGCCAACCTCGACATCATCGAACGGGAGGGGCTGCTGAGCCGGGCGCTGGCGCTCGAGGTCGAGATGATGGAGGAGCTGTCGCCGCTGACGGACCATCCCCTCGTCGACCACCTGCGCGGCGGGGTGGGCGTGATGGCAGCGGTACAGATCGACCCGGCGGTGCTGGAGGACGATCCCGGGCTGCCGAACCGGGTGGTGATGGCCGCCCGCGGCACCGGGGTGATCACCCGCGCCCTCGCCGGCGGGGCGCTGCAGGTGTCGCCGCCGCTCACCATCACCCGGGGCCAGCTCGCCGACCTGGCGGCCGGGATCGCCACCGGCCTCGACGCCGTCGCCTGAGAGACTCGGGCCGCCGCCGAGCGTCCTAGTCTCCCGCCGATGATCACCTTGTCACCCTTCTGGACCGATGAGTACCCGCGTCCCGCCGACCTTTCGGTGGCCGATCTCCCTCCCCACACCGGGGTGGCGATCATCGGCTCCGGCGTCACCGGACTCAACGCCGCCCGCGCTCTCGCCGCCGCCGGTGCCGACGTGACCGTGCTCGACGCCGGTCCGGTAGGAAACGGCGCCAGCACCGTCAACGGCGGCATGCTCAACTACGGGCTGAAAGCCGCCACCACCAAGGTCTACAAGCAGTTCGGGCCCACTCTCGGCCGCGAGTTCTGGGACGCCTCCCTCGCCTCCATCGACCACGTCGAAGAGGTGGTGACCTCCGAGGGCATCGAGTGTTTCTTCGTCCGCCACGGCGCGGCGGAGCTGGCATACGAGGACCGGGTGGTGGAGGGCTTCCGGCACGAAGCGGCCTGGATGAAGGAGCATCTCGACTTCTCGGTCGACATCGTCGAAGCGGACGGCATCGACGCCATCGTCGGCGGCGGGAGCTTCCGGGGCGCCATGATCGACCACGTCGGAGCCGGGATCCAGCCCGCCCGCTACGTGTACGGGCTGGCGCAGGCGCTCGGCGGGCGGGGCGTGCACCTCGTCGAGGACGCCGAGGTGACAGACATCTCGCGCCACACCGGGGGCTACCAGCTCCTCACCGCCAAGGGAAAGCTGACCGCCGACAACGTGCTCCTCGCCACCAACGGCTACACCGGAATCCGCCCGGTGGCGGAACTGCGACGACGGGTCGTCCCGGTCGGCAGTTACATCGTGGTCACCGAGCCGCTCCCGGAAGCGACCGTGACACGGCTCATCCCCGAGGACCGCATGTTGTGGACGGCGCGGCGGTTCCTCAACTACTTCCGGCGCACCCACGACAACCGCATCCTGATGGGCGGCCGTCAGAGACTGTCGACCAACCTCGACCTCGCCGAGAGCGCCGAGCGGCTCCGCGACATCACCGTCGAGATCTTCCCCGAGCTGGCAGACGTGAAGATGACCCACTCGTGGACTGGGAAGCTGGGAATCACCTTCGATCTCATGCCCCACATCGGGCGGATCAACGGCATGTGGTACGCCCTCGGCTACGGCGGCCACGGCGTCGGCATCGGCTCCTACCTCGGTGCCGAGGTGGGGCGCCGTATCGCCGGGCAGCTCGATCGCAGCCCGTTCGAGGAGATCCCGCACCCCACCCGCCCCTACTACCGGGGGCGCCCCTGGTTCCTCCCGCTGGCGGCGCAGTGGTACCGGTTCCTCGACACCGTCGGCCGGTGAGACGGCGCCCCGAGGTCAGCGCCGCAGTACCAGCCAGAGGTCCCCGACGTTGGTCCCGGTCGGCCCGGTGACGATCGCCTCGAGCGAACCGGCGAAGTAGCCGCCCGAGTCGTTGCGCGCCAGGGAGGCGGCGGCGTCCCGGCCCCGGCGCCGTCCTCGATCCACCGTGTCGCCGTCGACCACGGCTCCCGCCGCGGTGGTGGTGCCGTCGATGCCGTCGGTGCCGGCGGCGAGGAACGCAACGTCGGAGGTCCCGGCGAGGTGGAGGGCGGCGGCGAGGGCGGCCTCCTGGTTGCGGCCCCCACTGCCGACGCCGCGGCCAAGGCCGCCGACCATCACCGTGGTCTCCCCGGCGTACACGAACAGCTCGCCGTCGGCTTGGCGGCAGCGTTCGATCACCTGAATCGCCCGGAGGGCGGCGTCGCCCTGGAGGGCAGTTTCGACCACGACGGCGTGGCGGCCGGCGGCGCGGGCGGCTTCGGCCGCGGCGGCAGCGGCGACGGCGCCGTTGGCGACGACGGTGATGTCGTCATCGCCGCCGGTCACGGTGGGACCCGAGGCGATCACGTCGAGCCGGTCGCCGACGACATCGGAGAGCACGAGGGTGATCACCCGGGCCGGAGCGGCCGCCCGCGCCAAGCCGCCGCCCTTGAGGAGGGAGAGTCGGGTACGGACCGCGTTCATCACATCGATGGGAGCGCCGCGGCGCAGCAGCCGGGTGGTGGTGGCGGCCAGGTGATCGAGGGTGACCCCGGGGGCAGGAACCTCGGCGAGCGCCGACCCTCCACCGGAGACGAGCACCAGGGCGAGATCGCCGGCGCCGAGGGATGACGCCCGCTCCAGCAACTCCCGACCGGCCGCCACGCTTGCCCGGTCCGGCACCGGATGACTGCCGATCATCAGCTCGATGCCGGCTGGCACCTCCTCGACGTGATCGCTGACGGCGATGCCGGTGAGGGGAGAGTCGCCGACGGCAGTTGCGACGCCGCGTGCCATGGCCGGCGCTGCCTTACCGATGGCGAGCACAACGGGAACGGCCGGGAGGGGGTGGCGGCGCAGGTGGCGCTCGACGGCGGCCGCCGGATCGACAGCGGCCACCCCGGCCCGGAACCACTCGACCAGCGCGTCCCTCACCGCCTCACGCTACCGCGCGGGTGGCCGAGAGCAGGCGCCGCCCTTCAAATGGAGGGGCGGTTGGGATCCGGGTTGGTGTCGTCGCGGGAGCCGAAGGGGCCGAACGGGAACGGGGAGTTCTCGCCGAACTGGTCGCCGAACTGCTGCTGGAGCTGGTCCTGGAGCTGCTGGCGCTCCTCCGGGGTCAGGTTGCCGTCCTCGAGGAACTGCTGCATCAGGTCCGGCAGGTCGCCGAGCGGCCCGTTCGGGTCGGACAGGTAGTCGCGGAGGCGGTTCGGATCGAGCGACGGCGGGATGCCGTCCCCGGAGCCCGGGCCGAAACGGAATTCGAACACGCCGCCGGGGCCGTTGCCGAACGGCCCGCTGCCGAACTGCCCCCGGATCTTGTCCGCCATCCGGGACCGGATCTCGTCGGCGAGATCCTGGCTCAGCTGCCCCGACGCGACCATGTCGTCTAGGACCTCATCGAGCGGCCCGAACTGGACCATCGGCGCGGTGCCGTCGGTGGTGTCAACGCGCCCAGGGTCCTCGGGGGCCACCGTCGTGGTGGTGGCGTTGCTGGTAGCCCCCGCCTCGTCTGTTCCGTTGTCGGCGGCGATCGCCGTCACCACGCCCACCACGAGCACGAAGGCGGCGAGCACGACCGACATCAGGATGCTCTTCTTCATGGTTCCTCCCGGAAGCTCACATCACTGGCATTCGGCACAGGTCAACTGGTGGGCCGCTCGCCGAGCGTCACCTCGATGCTCGACGTGTTGCCCGTCGCCGACCTGATGGTGAACGTCGCGGCGTCGCCGGCCTTGTACCGCCGCAGCAGCGCCACGAGCTGCTCCTGCCCGTCGAGCTGCGTGTCGTCGAGAGCGGTGATGACGTCACCGACCTGGATGCCGGCGCCTGCCGCCGCCGAGCCGGGCTCGACGGATTCCACCCCAGCTCCGGCCGGGATCGTGCCGCCGCCCGCGATCGGGTCCATCACGGTCGAGACGGTGACGCCGAGGAATGCGTGACTGGCGGTCCCGGTGGCGATGATCTCACTGGTGACGCGGGACACGATCTCGACCGGGGTGGCGAACCCGATGCCTTCCACCCCGATGCTGCTCACGCCGACCGCGGTGGTGATGCCGATGAGGCGACCCGCCGCGTCGACGAGGGCGCCACCGCTGGAGCCCTGGGTGATCGGGGCGTCGGTCTGGAGCATTCCGAACAGCGTCTCCGAATCCGCGGCCGAACTCCCGGTATCGACCCGGCGCCCGAAGGCGGACACCACGCCGACGGTCAGGGTCGGTCCGCCTTCGAGGGCGAGCGGGCTCCCGACCGCGACTGCCGGATCACCGACCTCGAGCGCGTCGCTCGATCCGAGCTGGATCGGCGTCAACCCTTCGGCCGAGATCTGGAGCACGGCGAGGTCGGTGACGGGATCGGTCCCGACCACCGTGGCGGGGAACACCCGGCCGTCAGCGAGCACGACCTGATGGGCCGAGCCGATCGACGCCACGTGGTTGTTGGTGGCGATGTGACCGGTGGTGTCGAGGATCACGCCCGAGCCGGTTCCCTGGATCTGGACCCCGCCGGTTCCCTCGACGCCGACCTGAACGGTCACCACCGAGGGGATCACCTTGGCGCCGACGGCGGCGGCGTCGACCGCGCCGTCGGTGAGGGAAGGAATCGTCACGACGTCGCCGGAGCCGTCATTGCCGGCCGGAGCCGACGCCAGCGTCGTCGCAGACGAGGAAAGGGCGCTGTCGGAATCACCCCCGACGGCGTTGATCGCCGCCATGCCACCGACCGCCAGTGCCGCGCCGAGGACGGCGGAGAGAACCGGCACCCACCAGCTACGGCGTCGCGGCCGCGGCGGCGGTGGATCGGAAGGGGGGGAGGTCGGAGTAGGGGAAGTGGGAGGAGTCGCGTTCTCGCCCTCGATGGGGAGAGCAGGCTGCGGCTCGGGGTCGAAACCATATTCGGACATGGGGTACCTCACTGTCTCGTCCTACCCGAGTCAACGGACCATGACTGAGACCATGATGAAGAGGGCGTGAGAATCAGGTGAGAAACCGGGTCAGCGCACCGGCAGCTCGAAGCCGACGACGGCCCCGCCACCATCGCCGTCCTCCACGAACGCCGCCCCGCCGTGCTCCTCGGCGACCTGCTTGACGATGGAGAGCCCGAGCCCGGACCCCGGAGTGGAGCGGGCCGTGTCGGAGCGGAAGAACCGCTCGAAGATCTGATCCTTGTCGGCGGGGAGCACGCCCGGCCCCCGATCGTGAACCGCGAGGCGGCCTCCGGAGAGCACGATGTCGATCGGCTCGTCCTCCGGACTCCACTTGGCGGCGTTGTCGACCAGGTTGGAGACAGCCCGCTCCAGCCGCCCCACCCGGCCGTCGACGGTGACCGGCTCGGCAGACACGTCGATCCGGCGCCCGGTGCGACGCCGGAACCGCTCGGCGACATCCTCGACCAGCAGGTCGAGACGCACCTCGACCTCCGGCTCCTCGGCGGCGGTGTCGGCGGCGAGGTCGACCAGTTCGTTCATGAGGTCGCTCAGCTCCCCAAGCTCGAACATGACGTCGTCGAGCAGACGGCGCCGATCCTCCGGCTCCATGGCGTCGGCACGCGCCAGCAGCTCGAGGTTGGTTCGCAGGGCGGTGAGCGGGGTGCGCAGCTCGTGTCCGGCATCGCGCACCAACCGGCGCTGCTGCGCCCTGGATTGCTCGAGCGCCGCCAGCATGGCGTTGAAGCTGGCGGCGAGACGCCCCACCTCGTCCTCCCGCTCGACATCGATGCGGGCTGCCAGCTCCTGGGTCGCGGCGACGTGCTCGGCGGCCGAGGTGAGCTTGGCGATCGGGCGCAACGCCCCCCTCGCCACCACCAACCCGAGGCCGACGGCGAGGGCGACCCCGCCGAGACTCACCAGCACCAACACGAGCGTGAGGCCGCTCAGCGCGCCGTCGACCTCGTCGAGCGACCGGGCGATCTGGATGACGGCGTTGTCGACGGCGGCCACCGGAGCCGTGATCAGCCGGAGGTGCTCGCCGTTGTCGGCGGTGATGTCCCGCCAGACCGGACCGACCGTGTCGCCGACCGCAACGTCGAGGTCCACCTGTTCGAAGGGCAGCTGGACCGCCTGGTCCGGAGGGCTGACGATGCGCCGCTGGTTGGTGTTGACGAATTGGTAGTAGACGACGTCGAAGCCGGTGGGAGGACCGAAGGGGCGGACTCCGAACGGCTGGGTGAAGAGCTCAAGGAGGTCGCCCTTCGACTGGGCCTGCCCCGCCAGGTCCGAGAGGCTCGAGTCGACCTGGTCGTGCAGCTCGCTGCTCGCCGCCAGGTAGGCGCCGAACGACGCCAGCGCCACCGCGGCCGCCACCGCCACCGCCGCGATGAGGGCAAATCGGGTGCGCAGCTTCATGGGGCCGGACGCCCGGTTCGGGAGGCTCTCACGGCGCCCTCACCACGTAGCCCACCCCGCGCACCGTATGGATGAGGCGGGGGGCGGCGCCGTCATGCTCGGTCTTGCGGCGCAGGTAGCCGATGTACACGTCGAGCGAGTTGGAGCTGGTCTCGAAGTCGTAGCCCCAGATCCGCTCGTAGATGGTGTCCCGGGTGAGCACGATCTCGGCGTTGCTCATGAGCAACTCGAGCAGATCGAACTCGGTCTTGGTGAGGTCGATGGCGGTGCCGCCTCGGCGCACCTCGCGCGACCCGGTGTCCAGCTCGAGGTCCCCGACCTTGAGCACCTTGGTGAGGTTCCCGCTGGAGCGGCGCAGCAGCGCCCGGAGCCGGGCGAGTAGCTCCTCGAGGGCGAACGGCTTCACCATGTAGTCGTCGGCTCCGGCGTCGAGACCCTCGACCCGATCGGAGATCTCGTGGCGGGCGGTGAGGATCAACACCGGGGTGGCGTCGCCGCGGGCCCGCAGCCGGCGGCATGCCTCCAAGCCGTCGACATGCGGCATCATCACGTCGAGCACGATGGCGTCGGGCGCCTCGGTGAGCACCGTCGCCAGCGTCTCGGCGCCGTCCCGGGCGGTGATCACGTCGTATCCCTCGAACTTGAGGGCGCGCTCGACGGCCTCGCGCACCGCGCGATCGTCCTCGGCCACGAGCACTCTGCTTCGGGTTTCGCTCTCCATACTGACCTCGATCGACGCCGACGGTACCGTCCCGGGGTAGGAAACGCCTGAACGCAGACTAAGAGCGCGGTGAGAGCGGCCGCCAGCAACCGTGGCGGCTCCGGAGCAGACCGGCCCTAGGGTTCCGGGCAATGGACACCTCCGACCACCCCGACGGCTCGACCGCGGCGGACGCGGCGGTGGCGGCGCTGGACATGGTCCTGGCGGAACGCCCCGACGCCTCCCCCCGTCCCGGCCAGCAGGCGATGACGGCGGCGGTGGCAACCGCCATCGACGGACGCACCCACCTCCTGGTGGAGGCCGGTACCGGGACCGGGAAGTCGCTCGCCTACCTGGTGCCGGCGCTGCTGTCGGGCCGGCGCCTCGTCGTCGCCACCGCCACCAAGACCCTGCAGGATCAGCTGGCGGGCACCGAGCTGCCGTTTCTCGCCACCCACCTCGGTGTCCCGGTGACGTGGGCGGTGCTGAAGGGGCGCCAGTCCTACGTGTGCTTGGCCAAGCTGGTGGAGCAGTGTGGCCCCTCCCTCGACAACACCGAGGCGGTCAGCGAGCTGTTCCCCGCCGCCACCGAAGGCGTCTCCGAGGTGGCGGAGTGGATCACGGCGGGCGGTTCGGGCGACCGCGACGACCTCCCCGCCGCGGTCGACGACGAGCTGTGGCGCCAGGTGTCGGTGTCGGGGATGGAATGCCCGGGGAAGGCCAAGTGCCCCCAGGGGAGCCGCTGCATCGCCGAGGCCGCCCTCGACCATGCCCGCGCCTCGCAGGTGGTGGTCACCAACCACCACCTCTACGCCCTCCACCTCTCCTCCGGTGACCGGATCCTCCCCGAGCACGACGTCGTCGTCATCGACGAGGCGCATCGCCTCGAGGCGGCGCTGTCGTCGGCCTTCGGCGTCGACGTCTCGGGGCGCCGCCTCCTCTCCTTCGCCGTCAACGCCCGGCGTCTCGTCGACCCGTCGCGCGGCCCTGCCGCCCTCGAAGGAGTCAGGGTCGCCGAACGGCGCCTCAGCGCCGCCATCGCCTCCCTCCCCCCGGCCCGGGTCGACACCTCCGAGGGCGAACTCGGCAGCGCCGTCCTGGCGGCCTCCCGGGCCGTGGCGACCGCCGCCGCGACGCTGCGGCGGACCGGGGAGACCGACCCGATCGCGGGCGCTGTCGCCCGGGTCCAGACCCAGGCCGGCCACCTCGTGGGAGACTTCGAACTGGCGCTCGACCTGCCGGGCGGCTTCGTCGCCTGGGTCGAACCGGACCGGGCCGTGGTCCGGGTCGCCCCGGTGGAGGTGAACGCCTCCCTCGCCGCCCACCTCCTCGTCGCCCGGCCCGCCATCCTCACCAGCGCCACCCTCACGGTGGGGGGATCGTTCGCTCCTCTCGCCGCCCGTCTCGGATTCCTCGAAGAGGCGCTCGCCGACGACCCGTTCGCCGGTGACGCCCCCGACCCGGTGGCCCGCACCTACCGGCCGCTGCGGGTGGAGGGAAGCTTCGACTACGCCCGCCAGGGTCTGCTCTACGTCGCCTCCTCCCTCCCCGATCCCCGCGAGGACACCTGGAGCGACGCCACCGCCGCCGAGATCGCCCGGCTCACCGCGGCGTCGGGAGGGAGGGCGCTGGTGCTCACCACCAGCCACCGCATGCTCGGCATCGTCGCCGCCCGCCTCGCCGGCGCCCCGTTCCGGGTCCTGGTGCAGGGTGAGCTCCCCAAGAAACGTCTCGTCGCCGAGTTCGCCGCCGACGAGACCTCCACCCTGGTCGCCACCATGGGGTACTGGGAAGGCGTCGACGTGCCGGGGCGGTCACTGTCGCTGGTCGTCATCGACCGCATCCCCTTCCCCCGCCCCGACGATCCGCTGATGCAGGCGCGGCGGGACGCGGTCGAGGCGCGGGGTGGCAGCCCGTTCGACGCCGTCGACCTCCCCCATGCCGCCATGTTGCTCGCCCAGGGAGCGGGACGTCTCATTCGCGGCGAGGACGACCGCGGCATGGTGGCCGTGCTCGATAGCCGCCTCACCGGCCGTCGCTACGGGCAGCGGCTGCTGCGGTCGCTCCCCCGGCTGCAGCGCACCTCCGACCCCGAACGCGCCGTCCGCTACCTCCACGATCTCGGTGGAGCAACGCGGCCGTCAGCCGGTCCGCAGCGCCTCGGTGGGTGACATGCGAGCCGCCCGAATCGCCGGGTAGAGGCCGGCAACGGCTCCGATCACCAGCGCCGCCGCCATCCCGCCCACCATGGCGATCGGCGGGACGAGGGTGCCCCATCCCCGGAACCGGGCGTAGCCGGTGGTGACCACGGCGCCGAGCGCCACCCCCCCGGCACCACCCATGATCGCCAGCAACAGCGCCTCCCCGAGGAACTGGGTGGCGATGTGCCGCTTGGTGGCCCCGAGGGCACGGCGCAACCCGATCTCGGAGCGTCGCTCCAGCACCGAGATCACCATCACGTTGGCGATACCGACCCCTCCCACCAGCAGCGCCACCGCCCCGAGGCCGAGGAAGAGGGCGGTGAAGGCATCGTCGGCGGCCTCCTTGGCTTCGAGGGCGTCGGTGGGTCGGGCCACCTCGATCTCGTCCGGGTTCTCCGGGTTGGCGGTGGCGGCGAGCACCGCCATCACGTTGTCGACATAGGCCGGGTCGGTCCGCACCATGATGGAGGACGGGACGTTGTCGCTGTCGAGATACGTGGCAGCGGCCCCCATCCCCACCAGGGCAGCCCGGTCGAGGTCGGGGTTGAGCTCGAACTGGTCGAGGATGCCGATCACGGTGAACCACTGGTCACCAAGCCACACCTGCTGGGTCCCGGTCACTTCCCGGATGCCGAGCCGCTCGGCCGCCACCGAGCCGAGCACCGTCGTCGGGTAGGAGCCGCTCACCTCGTCGAGGAACTTCCCGTCGGCGACCGATCCGGCCAGGGTGTCGAGCAGGTTGAGGTCGACCGCCTGGACGGTGAGACCGGAGCTCTGCCCGCTCGGGATGAGGTCGTTGCGGTACACCCTGGCCGCGGCAGTGCTGATCGAGCTGGTGGTCTCGACCGGTTGGATGCGGGCGATCATCCCGGCCGCCTCGGCGGGCAGTTCCCCGCTCCCGAGCCCGATCCCAGTGCCCGCCTGCACCGTCAGCAGGTTGGTGCCGAGCCGGTCGAGCTGCGCCAGCAGGTCCGACTTGGACGACTCGGAGAGCCCGAGCACCCCCACCATGGCGGCGATCCCGATCATGATCCCGAGAGCGGACAGCGCCGCCCGGAGCTTCCGGGTGTGGAGACCGACGCTGGCGGTGCGGGCGATGTCGGCGCCGTGCAGCCGGCTCGGGATGAGCGGAACCGCCGCCATCAGACCACCTCCGTGTCGTACTCGACCTTCCCGTCCCGCAGCCCGATGGAGCGGGGGAAGTGGCGGGCGATGTCGTGGTCGTGGGTGATGACGACGATGGTGGCGCCCCCGGCGTTGAGCTCTTCGATCAGCTCGACGATGGCGGCACCGGACTTGGAGTCGAGGTTCCCGGTCGGCTCGTCCGCCAGCACGATGGCGGGACTCCCGACGAGAGCACGGGCGATGGCGACCCGTTGCCGCTCACCGCCCGAGAGGGTGGCGGCGTCGTGATCGACCCGATTGGCGAGACCGACCCGTCGCAGCTCCTCCATCGCCAGGTCACGCCGCTCCGCCATCGGCATCCCGGTATAGAGGAGACCGTCGGCGACGTTGTCGAGCGCCGAGTAGCTGCTGAGGAGGAAGAACTGCTGGAACACGAACCCGATGTGGCGAGACCGGAGGGCGGAGAGGTTCCCGTCCGAGAGGCGGGACACGGTATGTCCGGCCACCATCACCTCCCCCGAGGTCGGCCGGTCGAGGGTCCCCATGATGTGCAGCAGGGTGGACTTGCCGCTCCCCGATGGGCCGACGACCGAGCACAGCTCGCCGCTCCTGATGGTGAACGACACCCCGGCGAGGGCCCGCACCGGCGGGATGGTCGGGTACTCCTTGACGACGTCGTGCAGGGAGAGGACGACGTCGTCACCGGCGGCCTGGGGAACCGCGTCCTCCGTCATGGTTGCCGTCACGGCACCACCACCCGATCGCCCGGCTCGATGGCGCCGCCGGTGACCTCGACGAGGCCGTCGGCGTAGAACCCGGTTTCGATGCCGACGAGCTGGGTGGAGCCGTCGCCGCGGTCGACCTCGATCGCGTAGCCGCCTTCGGCGAGGGCCAGCAGCGACGCCACCGGGACCGCCACCACGTTCTCGGCCCGGTCGGTGACGATCTCGACGTTGACCGGGGCCTCGTCGAGGTCCCCCGCCGCGCTCGGGTCGTCGAGGGTCACGATCATCTCGAACACCGGACCGCCGTTGCTCGAGGCGGTCGCTACCGTCGCCACCGAGCTCACCGTGGCAGGCACCGTGGTTGCGTCGGGCAGCTCGACGGTGACGGCGTCACCGGCAGCGGTGATGTCCTGGTCGGCGGCCGGCAGCGACACGCTCACTACCTTGTCGGAGGAGGTGATCGCCAGCACGTCGGATCCGGCGTTGACCGAGGCCCCGACGGAAGCGAGCTGATCGCTGATCCGCACCGGACCGGAGAGAAAGACGATGTCGCCGAGATCCAAGGTGCCGTCGACGACGGCACCGATGCTCGCCTGCCACGCCATCACCGCCGCGGTGGTCGCCTCGTCGAAGACCCCGTCAACGATGAGGGCCCCGTCGGCGTCGAACCCGAAGTCGGCCAGCGCCTGCTCGAGCTGAAGCACGTCGGGACCGGTCGTCGTTTCGGAACCGGTCACGGTCAGGACGGCCCGTCCGTCGTTGACGCTGTCACCGGGCACCACCGAGACGTCCAGCACCGTGACCGGCCCGGGGAGGAACACCACCTCTCCGAGATCGACCGAGCCGTCCTCGACAGCGCCGATGTCGGCTTGCCATTCCTCGACCAGGTCGGCGGTGTAGCTGGTGAACTCGCCGTCGATGCTCAGCGACCCGGACGAGTTGTAGCCGAGAGCGTCGAGGGCCTCCTCGAGCTGGAGCACGTCGTCGCCTTCCAGGTTGTCGCGAGCCTCCCGCAGGGAGCGATATGCCGGCGTGTCCCCGTAGAGCAGCACCACCGGCTCCCCGTCGACGGTGTAGAGAACGTCGCCCTCCTCGAGGGTCGTCCCTGCGGCAACGACCGAGGTGATGGTGCCGTTGCTGCGACTCGTCACCGCCACCGAGTCGGTGGTGGGGGCGAGGTTGCGGTACATCGGGGTGTCGCCGTAGCCGAGCACCACCGGGATGCCATCCACCGCGAACAAAGCGTCGCCCTCCTCGACGGTGGTTCCCGCCTCGGCGGCGGAGGTGATGACCCCGCTGAGGGAACTCTTGATCGGGTCATCGTCGATGGTGCCCAGGGTCCCGTCGAACGTCTGCGACTGCACCAGGTCGGTGACCACGACGTCGGCGAAGTCCAGCGAGGAGGTGGCGGCGGCTTCGTCTGCCCCGTTGCCACCGGCGATCAGCAGCCAGAGCGCCCCACCGACCACGACGATGGCTGCGGCGCCACCGAAGAGCCACCAACGGCGCCCGCTCCGGGAGCGGGGTGGCGCGGAAGGGCCTTCGCCGCTGCCCGGATCAGGGAATCCCGACTCGTCGCTCACCGCGGAGGATTCGTCGATCGTCATGCTCATGGTGCGCTCCTCGTCGCCTTCGACTCGTCGGTTCTGTTCAGTTGCCATCGGTTCCATCGGATGCCGCCCCTGCTCCTCCTCCCGGTCGGAGCCCGAACCCGAACCCGCCGAGGATGTCCTGGCACGCCTCCTGGGCTGTCTGGAAGGCGGGGTCGTTCGGGTCGATCTCCCCGAAGAACCCTCCCCGGCCGCCTCCGCCGCCATCTCCATCCGACTGGGGGTCGGAGAACGTGGGATCCGGCATGTCATAACCGTTGTCCCGCATGCACTGGGCGTACTGGTACATGGTGTCCTGTGTCGCGGTCTGGTCGGGAGCGTCGAAGGTGCGGGTGATGCCCTCGAGGTACTGGGAGCAGGCATCGCGGGCTTCGCTCATCGCTTCGAAGTCGAAGTTGCCGTCGGCCTCGCCGTCCGCCGCGCCGGGACCGCCGGGAACCCCCCCGAAGTTCAGGCCGAAGCCTCCGGGGCCGTTGCTGTCGAAGGTCGGGTCGGCCATGTCGACGCCGTGCTCCCGCATGCACTCTGCGAAGTCGAGCATTGCCTGTTCCGCGTCCGCCTCGGATGCGCCGTCGGCGGCGGTGGTGGTGGTCTGCTGGTCATCCTGAAGCGAGGCGACGCCCGGATCGGAGTTGCCTCCCCCGCATCCGGCCATGACGAGCACGAGCGCGGCGAGCAGTGTGAAGGAGCGCTTCATCATCGTCTTCCCCCGAGCGTCGAGGAGCAGTTACCACCGACACTGTGACGCCGCCGGGTGAGGCTGCACTGAGGAACGCCTAAGAAAAGGCTGAGAAGTCGGGCGGTTCAGGCGTCCGGGGTGGCGATCCAGCGCCCCCGCACCCGCGGGAACTTCTTCGGGGCGTGCAGGTGACAGAACTCCCGGGCGTTGTACCGCGAGATCCGGGTCTCGCAACCCTCGGCGGCACAGACCCTGTCGGAGGCGAACTGCTTGGGGCGCCGCGACCGTGGCCGAACCGACGTCCCCTTGATCGTGGTGTCTCCACTCATGGGTTCCATCATCATCGGCGAAACCTCAGAAGACCCTAAGCAGGACGTGAAATCACGATAAATGTGGGTGAAATCACGGCTCGCGGTCGGGTGGAGATCCCGCCCCCCGCCTCGCCGGCTCGTCGCCCGGCGAGGCGGGGGGCCCTCGCGATACAATCCCGCCCAGCGGCTCATGTGGCCGACGGCGGCCCCGAGCCGGTGAGAGGCGGCCCCGGCGGCGCGGAGGACCGAGCATCATGAGCCAATTCGAGGACGTTGCCGAGGACATCGAGCGCTTCCTACGCTCCGCCCCCCATCCACCCCCGGTGCGCGCCCCGCAGCCGTGGGACCGCCGCGGGCTGCCGTTCGTGACCATCTCCCGCCAGGCCGGCGCCGGTGGCCACAGCCTGGCGGAGAAGCTGCTGGAGTTGTTCGCCAAGGAGTCCGACCGGGACCTGTTCGGCGGCTGGCAGCTGTTCGACCAGCGGTTGTGCGAGATGATCGTGCGCGACCCGCGCCTCAAGGTCTCCATCGACCACCTGCTCAACGAGGAGTACCGCAGCCGCACCGACGAGTTCATCCGCAACCTGGTGACTACCGACACCCATCAGGACATCGTGATGAACAAGATCTTCGAGACGATCCGCATGCTGGCGATCATCGGGAAGGTCGTCATCGTGGGACGGGCCGGGTCCCAGGTCACGAAGGGGCTGGGTTCGGGGGTGTCGGTGCGGTTGGTGGCGGCCGAGCGAGACAGGGTGCAACGCATCATGAAGCTGCGCGGCATCGACGAGAAGACGGCCCGCCGCTCCATCGAACGCCAGGACTCGGGACGGCAGCGCCTGCTGCGCCAGCACTTCGGCGTCGACATCGACAACCCGCTGCTGTACAACGCCATCTGGAACACGAGCGCGGTCCGCCCGATTGCGATCGCCGAGGCGATCGTCGCCCTCATCAAGGAGCGGGGGCGGACCCGCTGACCGGGCGGCGCCGGCTCAGGCGTCGACGACCTGCCGCAGCGCGGTGTGCATGACCCCGACCTGGTCGGGGGTCAGGTGGGCGCCGAAGTAACGCTGGATCCCGTCGAGGTGGGTGACGGCGGCCCGGCGCAGCGTCGCCTTGCCCTCTCCGGTGAGAACCGCAAAGACGCCCCTGCGGTCGGCCGTGTCCGGCTCGCGCCCGACGAGCCCCTCCACTTCCAGCCGGTCGACGAGCCGGGTGCAGTCGGTGCGGGAGAACAAGGTGGCGTCGGCCAGCTCGTGCATGCGAAGCCGGCCGCCGGCCCGGCTGAGCTGGTAGAGCACGTCGTACCAATCGAGGCCGAAGCCGTGCTCCTCCTCGAGGTCCCGTTCCAATCGGCCGGCCAGGTTGTGGTGGGCCTCGAGCAGGAGCCGCCACACCTCGAGGGTCTCCGCGGCGGGTCGGGTGGGGGCGGGGACGGCATGTTCGGTGGGAATAGCGACTCCTTGGATTGCCGTTGTAACTATATCAGATGAAACGACTACACTCGGAACGCCCCACCCCGGGCATAGGAAGGGAGCCACGATGCCTGCCGTGACCGTCGACGACGTTCTCACCTTGCCGCGCCTGCCGGAACCGGCCCTGGAGAGCCGCGACCGGCCGGTGCGGTCTGTGACCACCGCTCCGTCCGGGCTCGAGGGCGAGGGCTTCCCGGTGCGCCGCGCCTTCTACGGGGTCGACCTTCGCGACCTCGACCCCTTCATCCACCTCGACCAGATGGGCGAGGTCGAGTACGCCCCGGGTGAGCCCAAGGGCACCCCGTGGCACCCCCACCGCGGCTTCGAGACCGTCACCTACATGATCGACGGCACGTTCCAGCACCAGGACTCCAACGGCGGCGGCGGCCTCATCACCAACGGCGACACCCAGTGGATGACCGCCGGGTCGGGCATCCTCCACATCGAGAAACCCCCGGAGGAGCTGGTCGCCTCCGGAGGCCTGTTCCACGGCTTCCAGCTCTGGGTCAACCTGCCCGCCCGTGACAAGTTCCTGCCGCCCGCCTACCAGGACCTGCGGGCCGGCGAGGTGGTCCTGCTCACCACGCCCGACGGGAGCTCCCTGCTGCGCCTCATCGCCGGCGACGTGGCGGGGCACCGCGGACCCGGCTCGACCCACACCCCGATCACGGTGATCCACGCCACCCTCGGGGCCGGCGCCCGCCTCCGACTGCCGTGGAACCCCGGATTCAACGCCCTCGCCTACGTGCTCAACGGCCGGGCCACCGCCGGGGTCGAGCAGCGTCCGGTGCACACCGGCCAGCTCGTCGTGTTCGGCGGCGGTGACACCGTCACCATCACCGCCGACACCGCGCAGGAGACACGTTCACCCGAGGTCGACGTACTGTTCCTCGGCGGCGAGCCGGTGCGGGAGCCGATCGCCTGGCACGGCCCGTTCGTGATGAACACCCACGCCGAGCTGGCTCAGGCGTTCGACGACTACCAGGCCGGCCGGCTCGGGTCCATTCCCGCCACCCCGGCGCAGGCTTCCTAGCCGGGAGAACGGCTCAGGCCGAGAGGGCGTCGGCGATCTCGGAGGCCTAGGCGTCGATGTCGTCCCAGTTGCGGAAGTCGCCCTCGGAGGCATGCACCGCCTTCAGGACGGCCTTCTCCCCGAAGCCGAGCCGGCTCTTGACGATCTCGCCGGGAAAGACCCGCTGCTCCCGGGCCCGTCGGGGTCGAGGTCCTGGCCCCACAGCAGGAACTCGATGGCGTGCCAGCCGGTGGAGATGTTGGTCTCGCCGCCCTCCTCGTTCATCGAGACCAGCAGGTCGGCGTCGATCACGGGGAACTCGTCCGGCCGGTTGACGATGCCGGCGCCGGGATCCCCTTCGACGTAGTCGATGTAGGCCTCGTCGAGCGGCCAGGCGTTGATGAACCCCTCGACGCCGGCCTCGTCGTCGTCGATCGGGCCACCGTAGAAGCGGAACGCCTCGGTGGGGCCGTAGTCGTCGCGGGCGGTGAGCCAGGCTTCCTTGGCGGCGGCGAGACGATCGGCGGTGGGGTCGACGAGGAAGGTGTCGATGGCGTCGTCCATGGAGCGGGCCGATGCCAGGCTCGCGGCGTAGGCGTGGTGCACCAGGTCGGCGTAGTGCTCGACCACCTGTTGTCCGTCACCGCCGAATCATCGGCGCCGCATGCCGCCAGCATCAGCGCCGCCGCGGCGGCGACTCCGATCACCCGTCGCACCCCCATCGTCATTCCCCTCCCGTCGGTCGCCGGAATCGCCGAGACCCTATTTGCACTATCCCTATAGTGCAAATGTTCTGTGCTGGTGATCAGTTGCCGTCTACTTCGGCGCCCGCCTCCCCACAACGCCCTTGACGGCGCTGCCCCCCTCTGCTTCACTCACCCGACACAACGCGCTCATCAAGAGCGGTGGAGGGACAGGCCCTACGAAGCCGCGGCAACCGACACGAACGGTGCCAATGCCTGATCGATGAGCCGCCGGCAAGCGGGACTCCCGCTCGCGGCGCTCGCAGGGCGCGTCGTCGGCGAGAGAGAGGAGCCCGAGGTGACTGCCGAACCATCGATCCCCACCGGAAGAGCCTTCGCTCCTGCGGCCGCGACCTGTCCTTGCATGGCGATGCCCGGCGCTCGGGTCACTCGCCCGAGCGCTGCGTAGCTGCGTTCCCCGACCGAACGCCAGGCAAGTCCCACCCCGGCACCTCGGTGCAACCGATCACCGCAAGGAGACACCCATGTCCGACCGCACCTATCACTTCGAGACCCTGCAGCTTCACGCCGGCCAGGAGCCGGACCCGGCCACCAACGCCAGGGCCGTGCCCATCTACCAGACGACGTCGTACGTGTTCGACGACGCCGATCACGCCGCCCGGCTCTTCGGGCTCGAGGAGTTCGGCAACATCTACACGAGGATCATGAACCCGACCACCGACGTCTTCGAGAAGCGGATCGCCGCCCTCGAAGGCGGAGTCGCCGCCGTCGCCACCTCGTCGGGCCAGGCCGCCCAGCTGCTGGCGATCACCACGCTCGCCCAGGCCGGCGACGAGATCGTGTCCACCAGCTACCTGTACGGGGGCACCTACAACCAGTTCAAGGTGGCACTCCCCCGCCTCGGCATCAACACCACGTTCGTCGAGGGCGACGACCCCGCCGACATCAAGGCCGCCATCACCGACCGCACCAAGGCCGTGTACCTCGAGTCGATCGGCAACCCGAAGTACAACGTCCCCGACTTCGAGCGCATCGCCGACATCGCCCACGAGGCCGGCATCCCGCTCATCGTCGACAACACGTTCGGGGCGGCCGGGTTCCTGGTACGGCCGCTCGAGCACGGCGCCGACATCGTCGTCGCCTCCGCCACCAAGTGGATCGGCGGGCACGGCACGTCGATCGGGGGCGTGATCGTGGACGGAGGGAGCTTCGACTGGCGCAGCCCCAAGTTCCCGCTCTTCACCGAGCCGGCTCCCGGCTATCACGGGATGGTCTTCTCGGAGGTGTTCGGACCCGACGGGCCGTTCGGGAACATCGCCTTCGCCATCCGGGCCCGGGTGGAGGGGCTGCGGGACTACGGGGCCGCCCCGTCGCCCTTCAACTCGTGGCTGTTCATCCAGGGGCTGGAGACCCTGTCGCTGCGGGTGCAGCGCCACGTCGACAACGCCTTGGAACTGGCGGAGTGGCTCGAGGATCAGCCCCAGGTGGCCTGGGTGAACTACCCGGGCCTGGCATCGCACCCGTCACACGCCCTCGCCACGAGATACCTCGACCACGGCTACGGGGCCGTGCTCAGTTTCGGGATCGCCGGCGGCTACGCCGACGCCAAGCGCTTCATCGGCGCCCTCGAGCTGGCATCGCACCTGGCGAACGTCGGCGACGCCAAGACCCTCGTCATCCACCCCGCCTCCACCACCCACCAGCAGCTCACCGCCGAGGAGCAGCTTTCCAGCGGCGTCACCGAAGATCTGATCCGGGTCTCGGTGGGGATCGAGCACATCGACGACATCAAGGACGACTTCCGTCACGCCTTCGAGGCCCTCGGGAAGTCGGCGGCCGCGTAGGGGCGGCCACCGGGCGCCGGGGGAGGTGCGTGGCCGCAAGACCCGCCCTCCCTCGGCCCCTCTCGCCAGGGAGACGAGGGGGGTGCAAGGTCGCGGAACTGCATGCGACCCTTTCCCCGAATCGCCCAAACAGAGGGTGACAGCGGGCCGGCCGGGGACAGAACGAGGTGCATCGCCGCGGCGCAGCCGATACCGTACGGCCCACCCATCGATCAGCGGGTGTGGCGTGACCGATCGGCTGCAACCGAACGTACGGCTCTTCGGTGTCTTCTCGGTGAGCTTGGGCGCCATGATCGGGAGCGGGATCTTCGTCTTGCCGGGGATCGCGGCGAAGATCGCCGGCCCAGCCGTGGTAATCGCCTACGTCGTCGCCGGGATCGTCGTGCTGCCGGCCGCCCTCTCCCAATCGGAGATGGCGACCGCCATGCCCGAAGCCGGGGGCACCTACCTCTACATCGACCGCGCCATGGGCCCGCTGATGGGCACCATCGCCGGGTTCGGCGTGTGGTTCTCGCTCATCTTCAAGTCGGCCTTCGCCCTCGACGGGCTCGGTGCCTACCTGGAGATCTTCGCCGACGTCTCCACCCACGTCGTCGCCATCGGCCTCGCGGTGGCGATCATCGTGCTCAACCTGATCGGCGTGAAGCAGGCGGCGCGTTTCCAGGTGATCCTCGTCACCGGCGTGCTCGCCTCCCTCGCCGTGTTCACCCTGCGCGGTCTCGGGGCGGCCCAACCCCACGCCTTCGAGCCGTTCCTCGACGGCGGCTTCAAAGGTCTGCTGTCGGCCAGCGGCCTCGTCTTCGTCTCCTACCTGGGGGTCACCAAGGTCGCCTCCATCGCCGAGGAAGTCGACCGGCCCGCCCGCAACATCCCCCTCGGAATCCTGCTCAGCATCGGGCTCATGATCGTGGTGTACCCGGCCGTGGTGTACGTCATGGTAGGCGTCACCGGCGTTCCCGGCCTCGCCGGCACCTTCACCCCGGTGTCCACCGCCGCCGAGCAGTTCATGGGCACCGTCGGAGTCGACGTGCTCACCGTCGTCGCCATGGTCGCCCTCGTCAGCATGGCCAACGCCGGGCTGCTCGCCTCTTCCCGCTACCCCTTCGCCATGGCCCGCCGCGGTCTCGCCCCCGCCTTCTTCCGCACCGTCGGGGCCCGCACCGGGACCCCGGTCGCCGCCATCGTCCTCACCGGCGCCGTCCTGGTGGGACTCGTCTGGTTCGTGCCGCTGGTGGAACTGGCGAAGCTGGCGAGCGCCTTCCAGCTCCTCGTGTTCTCGCTCGTCAATCTCGCCGTCATCGCCTTCCGGGAGAGCCGCCTCGACTGGTACCGGCCCACCTTCCGCTCTCCCGGCTACCCCTGGGTCCAGCTCTTCGGCATCGTCGGCGCCCTGGTGCTCCTCACCCAAATGGGGATCCTGCCGGCCCTGGGCGCGGCGGCGATCATCGTCACCGGCTTCCTCTGGTACCGGGCGTTCGGACGCTCCCGGGCAAGCCGGGAGAGCGCCTCCCTCGACGCCCTCCGCCTCCGCTCCAACGCCCGGCTCCTGAAGGCCACCGAGAAGGTGCTCGCCAACCCGGGGGCCTCCCACGTCCTCGTCCTCACCTGGCACGGGATGCGCCGCGAACGCCTCCACGACATCCTCAAGCTCGCCGGCGACCTCGCCAAGGCCGGAACCGGACGGATCCAGGTGAGCCGCCTCGACCGCCGCGGACCGCAGAGCACCCAGGCCGAGCAGGCCTGGACCGCCGAGATTCGGGCCACCGCCGCCAAGGTCGGGGTCACCCTCGCCGCCGTCTCCAGCGGCGGCATCCGCGAGGACCAGCAGCGGCGGGTCCACGACGAAAGCGTCGACCTGGTGCTGGCGGAGATGCCGCAAGACCTGCGAGCCAACCGCCCCTTCGTACGGGACCTACGCTGGCTGCGGGACAACATCGAATCCGACACGATCTTCCTCCGCAACCGCAACTTCCACGAGATCGACACCATCGTCGTCATGGGCACCGGCGGCCCGTTCGACGCTCTCAAGATCGGCCTCGCCGAACGTATGGCCCAGCTGGAGCACGCCGAGATCAGGCTGGTGCACGTCGTCAACGAGGACGCCACCGAAGCCCAGCTCGCCTCGATCCGCGACTACCACGATCGCCTGGTGGACCGCATCGGGGCCCCGGCCGAGAGCCGGCTGGAACGGGCCGAAGCCCTGGTCGACACCCTCGCCCGGGCCGCCCGGGGCGCCAACCTCGTCATCCTGGGTGCGGTGCCGCAACGGTTCCGGATCTTCACCGACCTGGCCGATCGCATCGCCGAGCGCATGGACTGCCCGACGATGCTGGTCTACGCCAAGGGGACCCAGCGGCGCTCGTTGCTCGGCCGCCTCGTCGAGCGCCTCATCTACTGACCCCGCCACTCCCGAGGCGGAAGGCGTTCCGGCCGGGCCGCGACGGCGGTAGCGTGGCGGTGGCCGAATCGAGGAGTGAGATGCAGCAGGGAGTCGACGCCACGCCCCCACCCGCCGGCGCCGCCACGGGGTGCTGCCCGTGACTGCGTCCCACGACCGCCACCTGTTCGTGATCCACGGCGGGACCGGAGACCTCGCCCGCCGCAAGCTCCTTCCGTCGCTGCACCGCATCATGACCACCAACGACACATCCTGCGGGTGCGTCGCGCTGCTCGGGGTGGGCTCGACGCCCCTCGACGACGTCACCTATCGCGACTGGGCACACCAGGCCCTCCAGGAGAGCGGGATCAGCGACGAAGGCCTCGCCGCCTGGTGCGATCACACGGTCTTCTACCAGCAGATCCCGCGCGGCGCCGACGACCTCGGCGGCCTCGCCGACCGCATCGCCGAGATCGAAGCGTTGCTCGACCTGCCCGGCAACCGGGTCTTCCACCTCGCCCTGCCTCCGGTGGCGCTGCCCGCCATCGTCCTCGCCCTCGGGTCGGCGGCCCTCAACACCAGCCCGGGCTGGACCCGGTTGATCGTGGAGAAGCCGTTCGGCCACGACCTCGACTCGGCCCACGAGCTGAACCACCTCCTCCATCGCTACTACACCGAGGAGCAGATCTACCGCATCGACCACTACCTCGGGAAGGAGACGGTGCAGAACCTCTTGGCCTTCCGATTCGCCAACCCGCTGTTCGAGTGGAGTTGGAACCGGGACCGCATCGCCGCGGTCGAGATCACGGTCGCCGAGGACCTCGGCATCGGGTCCCGAGCCGGCTACTACGACCGGACCGGCGCGGTGCGGGACATGGTGCAGAACCACCTGACCCAGCTCGTGACCCTGGTGGCGATGGAAGCCCCGACCTCGTTCGCGGCCGACTCCATCCGCACCGAGAAGGTCCAGGTGCTCGAAGCGGTGCGCGCCATCGACCTGTCCGAGGTCGTGCTGGGCCAGTACGCCGCCGGCGACGTCGCCGGCTCGGCCGCTCCCGGATACGTCGAGGAAACGGGGGTGCCGCCCGACTCCCGCACCGCCACCTTCGCCGGCCTCAAGCTGTGGATCGACACCTGGCGATGGTCCGGGGTGCCCTTCTACCTCCGCACCGGGAAACGCCTCCCCCGCAAGACGACCCAGATCGTCATCACCTTCCGCCAACCGCCCGTCTGCCTGTTCCACGGCATCGCCGACGAATGCAAGGCCCACCGCAACGTGGTCCTGCTCATCTTGCAGCCCGACGAGGGATTCGAGGTCCGTTTCGACGTCAAGGCTCCCGGCGAGGCCCTCCAGCTCGACTCGTGGCCGCTCCGCTTCGGCTACGGGGAAGCGTTCGAGAGCCTCCCGGACGCCTACCAGACGCTGCTGCTCGACGTCATGGAGGGCGATCAGACGCTCTTCGTGCGTGCCGACGAGGTGGAGGCATCGTGGCGCCTCTACACGCCGATCCTGGAAGCCGAGCTGCCGCTCCACCCCTACCCCGCCGGCACCTGGGGCCCGGCCGTCACT
>Ga0315555_1000052_pt1 | contig 68662 bp, 59 predicted proteins | sample SalMarSW160380MG_FD_202113 | JGI IMG/M metagenome (GOLD analysis project Ga0315555, IMG submission 202113) | Salt marsh sediment microbial communities from the Plum Island Ecosystem LTER, Massachusetts, United States - Salt Marsh Sediment SW1603-80 ... | reverse complement strand
CGATGACTGATAAAAAAGAAAGCGCCCCGGTGCTGGTCATCGGGGCCGGTGTTGCCGGAATTGAGGCCAGCCTGCTGCTGGCCAACTCGGGGAGAAAGGTATACCTCATCGAGAAGACATCTTATATCGGCGGCAACGTCATCAAGTTCGAGGAGGTATTCCCCAACATGGACTGCGCCACCTGCATGATAGCCCCCAAGCAGCAGGAGCTGCTGGCCAACGAGAACATCGAACTGCTGACACTCAGCCAGGTTGAGGCGGTCAGCGGCGCTGCCGGCGACTTTTCGGTGAAAATCAAACAAAAGGCCAGGTATATCGACCTGGTCAACTGCATAGGCTGCAACGCCTGCTTTGACCCCTGCCCGGTAGAGGTGGACAACGAATTTGAGGAAGGGCTCAACAAGAGAAAGGCAGTCTATATTCCCTGTGCCGGGGCCCTGCCCAATGTCCCCGCCATTGATACCGAGAACTGTGTGCGCTTCAAAGGGCAGGAATGCCAGGCCTGCCAGGAAGCCTGCGCCTTCGAGGCTATCGACTTCAACCAGCAGGATAAGGAGCTCGAGCTTAAGGTCGGCGCCATCGTCGTCGCCACCGGCTTCAACATGTTCGACATCGGCAAAACCAGCCAGTACGGCTATAAGAAGCTGGGCGGCGTCTACTCCGCCATGGAGATTGAAAGAATATGCGCCTCCAACGGCCCCACCCAGGGGGAGATTACCCTCCGGAGCGGAGAGGCACCAAAGTCGGTGGCTATCATCAACTGCGTGGGGCGGGAGGAAAAGGGCTACTGCTCTGCGGTATGCTGTATGGCCGCTCTCAAGCTCTGTCACTTCTTGAAGAACAAACTGCCGGACTTAAAGATAACCCAGTTTTACTCCGACCTCTGCATTCCCGGTAAAGCCTACCAGCATTTCTACCAGGAGGTAAAAGATAGCGGGGTTGATTTCATCCGGGCTGAAGTAACCGGGGTTTCAGAGTCAGGAAAAGAACTGGCGGTTAAATATAAAACCGACCAGGGTAAGGGAAATACCCTGACGGCGGATATGGTTATCCTTAACCCGGCGCTGGAACCGGGAGCCGATTCGGCCAAACTGGCCGGGATGCTGAATATCCCCCAGAGCCGGGAAGGGTTTTTCAGCGAGAAGGAACCGGACCTTACCCCGGTGGCCACAGCGCAGGACGGTATATTTATTGCCGGCTGTGCCCAGGGCCCTAAAGATATAGCCGAGACGATAGCCGAGGCAGAAGCCACGGCAGGCAGAATACTTTCACGGTCTGGATAGAGGTTAAGAAATGGCCAAGAGACTGGGCGTATACGTATGCGAGTGCGGGACTAACATCGCCGATAAAGTGGATGTAGACAAAGTGCTGGCGGTGGTCAAGACGCTTAAAGACGTGGTCGTCGCCGATAGATATAAGCTGCTCTGTTCCGGCGATGGGCAGGAGTACCTGAAGCAAAGCATCATCGAGAACGGCTTAACCCACGTGGTGGTGGCCGCCTGCTCACCCAAGCAGCACGAAACCACCTTTATGAACGTGTGCGAGCGGGCCGGACTCAACCCCTACCTCTTTCAACTGGTCAATATACGCGAGCAGTGCGCCTGGGTTACCCCGGACGGGGAAGCGGCCACCGACAAGGCGATAAGGCAGATAAGGGCCGCCATCAGCCGGGTCCAGTACCATACCGCCCTGGAGAAGAAGGGGATGGAGTGCAATACCGACGTCCTGGTAATCGGCGGGGGTATTGCCGGCATTAAAGCCAGCCAGGTACTGGCCGCCCCCGACCGGAAGGTCTATTTAGTCGAGAAAACCGCCTCCCTGGGAGGCAAAACCAGGCGCTTTAGCAAGCTGTTTATCAATATGGAATCGGGGCCGGCCCTGATAGCGGGGGAGATAGAGCGCCTCCAGCAAAACAAGAACATCGAGGTGCTTACCGAAAGCGAGGCCGAGCAGATTTTGGGCTTCCTGGGCAATTTCGAGGCCAAGGTGGTCAGCAAGACCGAGGATAAAGAGGCTAAAGAACAAAACCTTAATGTTGGCGCAGTGGTGCTGGCTACCGGATTTGATCTGTTCGACGCCAAAGGGCTGCCCCAGTACGGCTACGGCACACTCGACAACGTCTTTACCAGCCTGGACTTTGAGGAGATGAACCTGGCCGACGGCCCGACTCAAGGCAAAATCCTGCTCAAAAACGGCCAGCCGCCCAAGTCGGCGGCCATCATCCACTGCGTGGGGCGGGCCGAGAAGGGCTACTGCTCCAAGGTATGCTGTCTCTACTCCTTCAAGTTCGACCGGATGCTACAGTCCCAGCTGCCGGGAGCAAAGATAGCCCACTTCTACTCCGACCTCTGTATCCCCGGCAAAGCCAACCAGAAATTTTATGAAGATAGCAGAGAATCCGGGGTTGAGTTTGTCCGTTCTACGGTGACCGAAATCGCCGGCGGCGATAAGGGGCTGACCGTAAAATATGAAACCGAAAGCGGTGACAAAGGCGACCTGGCGGTGGACATGGTAATCCTGCTGCCAGCGATGGAACCCAGCAGTGATGCCAGGAAGTTTGCCCAAATGCTGAACATCCCTCAAGACGACAAGGGCTTCCTGGCCGAGGAGCACCAGCTGCTTTCCCCGGTGGCATCGGCGGTGGAGGGCGTATTCGTTATCGGCTGCGCCCGGGGGCCGCAGAGTATCGCCGAGTCGATAGTGCAGGCCGAGGCCGCCGCCGGCAAGATACTCTCCGCCCTGGTTCCCGGCCGGGAACTGGAACTGGAAGTCAAAACATCCCAGATATTAGAGAGCTTCTGTACCGGCTGCAAGACCTGCATCGAAGTCTGCCCCTACGGCGCCATTACCTTCGATGAAGACAGGCAGATATCGGTAGTCAACGAGGTCTTATGCCACGGCTGCGGCAACTGCGCCGCCGCCTGTCCTTCGGGGGCGGCCAGACTGAAGCACTTTACCTTCCCCCAGATTTATCAAGAGCTTGAAGAGGTCTTACGATAGGCCAAATGACCGGATTGTACGATAAGAGGTGTCGATATGGCTCCCGATGACAAAGGTGCCCTTTTCCCCGCCGAAGGCGGGGTAAGAGAAAGAGTTATAGCTTTCCTGCAAAAGGCAATCAGCCAGGGTTGTTTTGATGCCGTCCTCATACCGGCCAGAGCGCCGGGGACTGATTCGCTGACCTATTCATTAATTGGAGCTGAGCAGCTCCTAGAAAATGCCTATCCCCTGCCCCCGGTTATGCCGGTGCAGGGGGCCAAGGCCATTTCCAGTCTCACCCGGACGGGCAAGGGGAAGAAGAAGATAGCCGCCCTGATACGGCCCTGCGAACTGAGGGCGACGGTTGAGCTATTCAAACTGGGGCAGGTGAACCTAGATAATATCTGGCTCATCAGCATCGATTGCCCCGGGGCGCTGCCGCTGGCCGAATGGGCCAGGGACCCCAAGAAAGCCGAAGACGCCTTTGCCGAAATTCTTAAAGAAGGCCCCAACGAGGACATACGGCCAATCTGCCAGATATGTGATAAATTCTCCACCACCGGGGCGGAGGATTTACACATAGGGGTACCGGCAGGAAAGGCCAGCGGTATTTTACTCATCCCCAACAGCCTCAAGGGTGAGGCCATCCTGGAATGCCTGGGCATTACCGCCGGAGAGGACCTATCCGGGTGGAGGGAGCGGGTGGATAAACTGACCGGGGCCAGAGTGGAAAAGAAAAGGCAGGCCCAGCAGGAGCTGGAAGCCAAGAGCAAGGGCCTGGATAAACTGCTTGATACCTTCAGCCAGTGTATAAACTGCCATAACTGCATGAGGGTCTGCCCGATATGCTATTGCCGGCAGTGTTTCTTCGATTCGGACAACATGCAATTCTTATTTGAAGACTACCTCAGGAGGGCGGAGGCAGCCGGCGGGCTGAGACTGCCGCCCGATACCCTGCTCTTCCATATCGGGCGTATGTTACACATGTCTCTCTCCTGTGTATCCTGCGGAGCCTGTGAAGACGCCTGCCCCACCGCCATTCCGGTGGCACAGGTCTTTAGCCTGGTGGGAAACCGAAACCAGGAAGCCTTTGACTATGTCCCCGGCCGGAGCCGGGATGAACCTCCTCCCCTGAGGGTCTATCAGGAGGAGGAATTCGAAGAGGTGGAGCAGTCCCACGCTGCGGTCCCCGCCAAACAGGAGGCGCGAGATGGCTAAAGTACTGAAACTGAATAAGGGCGCCGAACAATGTCTGCTGGAGCTGCTCAGATTCCTTTTAGAAAGCGGCAAGGTCAAGGGGGTTTTCACCCTCAGCAAGGTAGGCGAAAGCGGTGCAGTAGCCTATTCGCTCATCACCGACCCGGCCGCGCTCGAAGCGGCCCTGCCCCTTTTCCCGTTGATGCCGGTAGACGCGGCCAAGGTGCTTTCCCGCCTGACACTGGTAGAACCGTCCGCCGAGCCTATCGCCGCCGTGGTCAGACCCTGCGAACTGAGGGCGCTGACGGAGCTTATCAAACGAAGCCAGGGAAGCCTAGACAACCTCCTGCTGATAAGCTCAACCTGCGGCGGAGTCTACCCGCTGAAAACAGGTGTCAACGGGAATATCAGCGAGAAGCTCCCCGGATACTGGGAGGCGGTTAAAAAGGGTGAGATTGCCGCCGACATCAGACCCGCCTGCGCCGCCTGCGAGCACTTCGTACCCTATAACGCCGATATAACCCTGGCTCTGATTGGTAACAAGGATGTGGATAAACAGTGCCTGATACAGTTGAACACCGACAAAGCCGAGCAGTTTGCCGATGGCCTGGCCGGGGAACTCGGCCAGGGAGAAGCTAAATCGGAGGTAATTGACAGTCTCAGAGCTAAAAGGCAGGCCAGAAAGCAGGAGCTGCTTGATGAGTTCGGGGTGGAAGACTCCGACGTACAGAAGGTCTTTGAGAAATGCATCGTTTGCCGTAACTGCAATAAAGTCTGCCCGGTCTGTTACTGCAAGGTATGCTTCTTCGACTCAGGCGGCGATGAGCACGACCAGCGCTACTACGAAACAGAGATGGAGAAGAAGGGGTACGCGACGGTACTGCCCGCCCCGATATTCTACCAGCTGGTAAGACTATTCCACGTGAGCATATCCTGCATAGGCTGCGGACTATGCGGCGACGTGTGCCCGGTTGATATCCCGCTCTGGGCGGTCGCCCTGAAAACAGGCGGGGCGGTCCAGAACGCCTTTGATTACCTGCCGGGGAGAGACCTGGACGAGGGGCTACCTGTTACCACCTTCAAGCCGGAAGAGTTTGCCGCCACCGTAGACTAACGATAGCCCGTTCCACCAGCTACGGATATCCCAGGCACGGTTTAACCGGTATAATAAAGGCGTGTGACGCGCCGTATCAGGCGTATCGTTGAGCAAGCCCTCCCAACTGTCCCCTTCCCGCTGACGACACACAGCTTGCAATCTGATAGAATGTGATTAATAATGAGAGGGTTTAAGCCCAGGTACACTTAATTACCCCCGTTTATAAGATAAGAAAAGAGCAGATAGTGGAACAATATCGGTATCTGTTTACGCCGCTCAAGATCGGGCCAATGACGGTGCCCAACCGAATAGTCATGAATGCCCACGCCCATAGATTTCACTCGTCTATAAGCGCGCCCAACGAGCGGGCAATACGTTACTACCTGACCAGAGCCAGGGGCGGGGTGGGATTAATCATAATGCCTTACGCTGGAGTCGCGCCGTACACTACAGTACACCGCCTGGTAGCGACGCAGGACGATAACGCCATCCCTGCCTTCGCCTCTATGGTAAAAGCCATCCATGAGTATGATGTCAGGGTGTTCATACAGCTGCACCATTCGGGTAAATACGCCAGCCCTAGAGCCTACGGAGGGGCGGCGCTGGCTCCATCTCCGATAATGGAGGGCATCCTGCCGGCCAGTTTCCTGGGCGCCCATGAAATGCCCCATGAAATGGACATCGATGAAATAAAGCGGATAGTACAAGCCTACGGCAGCGCTGCTTCCAGGATGCGAGAGGCCGGATACGACGGCGTTGAAATCTCAGCCGTCATCAGCTTCCTGCTCGGCTCATTTATGTCTCCGGCAACCAATAAACGCACTGACGAATACGGCGGCAGCCTGGAGAACCGGCTCAGACTCCCTCTTGAGGTAATCGATGCCGTTAGGGCGGCTGTAGGCTCTGATTTTGTAGTCGGTATGAGGATGGACGGTGACGAGTATATCGAGGACGGGCTGACCCTGGATGACACCAAAGTGATTGCCCAAAAATTGGAGGCCACGGGCAAGCTGGACTATCTGAACATCGCTGCCGGGGCATACCCCACCCCCCACGTTCCTCCCATGTATTTCCCTCTGGGGCCGTTTGCTTACCTGGCCGCTGGCATTAAGGAAGTGGTGAGCCTGCCGGTATTCTGCGGAGGCAGGATCAACGATCCGATACAGGCGGAGACTATCCTGGCCAATAGCCAGGCGGATATGATCGGCATGACCAGAGCTCTCATCGCCGACCCCGAGCTACCAAATAAGGCGCGAGAAGGGCAACTGGATGAGATTCGCAAATGCATTGCCTGCAACGATGCCTGCTGGCCCCCGCTGTTTGAGGCCACGGTACCGCTGACCTGTGCCATCAATCCGGAGGCGGGGAGAGAGGCGGAACTTGCCCTGAAGCCAGCCAGCCAGAAAAAGAGAGTAATGGTTATCGGCAGCGGGGCCGCCGGCCTGGAGGCGGCCAGAGTTGCCGCCTTGAGGGGACATGAGGTTGCTCTCTACGAGAAAGAGGAGCAGCTGGGCGGACAGCTGAATATAGTAGCCAAAGCCCCGGGGAGGGCCGATTTCGCCGAAGTTGTCAGGTACTATACATTCCAGATGAAGCTACTCAACGTTGAGGTTCATTTAGGAACCGAGGTAACCGCCGACATGGTTAAGGCCGAGAACCCCGATGTTGTCGTCGTCGCCACCGGCTCGCTGCCGGCCAAGCCGAAATTGCCGGGGGCAGATAAGGTCAAGGTGGTAGAGATTCGCCAGGTTATTGAGGAAAGAGTCAAGGTGGGGAACAATGTAGTGGTAGTGGATGAGGAGTATCACATGCAGCCATTAGAGGTCGCCGATTTCCTGGCCGACCGGGGGGCAAAGGTGGAACTACTGACCAAGAGCCTTTTTGCCGGCAGCCAGGTGGATGAAAGCACTCTGGCCGCCATTTATGACAGATTACTGGGTAAAGGGGTTATCATAACACCACTGACCAAGGTAAAGGAGATAAGAGGGGATGCGGTAATCGTGTTCAATGTATTTACCAAAGCCGAAAGGGAGCGCAAGGGGGTAGATACGGTGGTTATCGCTTCCGGTGGCGAGGCTAACGATAGCCTGTACCGCTCTCTTAAAGGCCAGGTGAAAGAGCTTCATGCCGTAGGTCAGTGTATCTCACCGCGCAAGCTACGCGACTCAATCTGGGATGGTGCCCGTGTCGGAAGGCAAATCTAACGGGGTCTGGGTTCTGGCCGAACAGAGGCTGGGCGAGCTGCAGGAGGTCTCGCTGGAGTTAGTCTGCTGGGGGAGAAAGCTGGCTGACAGGCTCAACGAGGAACTCAGCGCCCTGCTCTTTGGGGATAATGCCGCCGAATTGGCCTCTGATCTTTCCCGTTACGGAGCCGATAAGCTCTATTTTATCAACGACCGGCCACTAACGGGCTATTCCCCGGAAGCCTACACTGAGGCACTGGCCACCCTGGCCACCGAACAAAACCCCGGAGTTATATTGTTCGGCGCCACCGTGTTCGGCAGAGACCTCGCCTCCCGGCTGGCAGCCCGACTAAAGACCGGACTGGCTTCAGATTGCACCGCTCTGGAAATAAACGACGATGGCCGGCTATCGGCGGTAAGGCCGGTCTACGGCGGTCAGTTAGATGCTACCGTTATCATCCCTGCCGCCAGACCCCAAATTGCCACCATGCGACCCGGCATCATTGATGCCAAACCTGCCCGGAGAGATGATAAGGTAGAGATTATCACCATCGAGCCTCAACCGGCGACAACACGCAGCCGGACAACGGGCTTTATCAAAGCCGACCCTAAAACTCTCCGCCTTGATGAGGCTGAGATTATAGTATCCGGCGGCGGCGGAATAGACAGCCAGGAGAGCTTTCAGCTTCTAGAGGAACTGGCCGAGCTTCTGGGCGGATGTGTCGGGGCATCACGTGTGCCGGTGGATAAAGGATGGGTTCCATTAGAGAAGCAGATCGGGCAAACGGGCCTTACCGCCGCTCCCAAGTTATACCTTGCCTTTGGCATCTCGGGCTCGATTTACCACACTATGGGCATGAAGGACTCTAAAGTTATTGTGGTGGTTAATAACGACCGAAATGCGCCCTTCTTCAAGCTGGCCGATATGAGCATTGTGGGCGATTACCGCCAGATGGCGGCGGCTCTAATCCAGGGCTTACGGGAGACACCGGCGGAGCAAGAGAATGACCGAGAAGTTTGATGCAGCGGTGGTCGGCGCCGGGCCAGGCGGTGCCACCGCCGCCCTGGTACTGGCACAAGCGGGGTTAAAGGTCGCTCTCGTTGAGCGGGGCGAGACTCCCGGGGCCAAGAACGTGTCCGGCGGCGCCTTATATTACAGCGAGGTGCTGCATAAACTCGTTCCCGACTTCTGGCAGGAAGCCCCGGTTGATAGGTATATAACCAGGCACACCACTACCTGCCTCACCCCGACCGCTTCCCTGTCACTCGACTTTAAGGATACCGACTTTGGCCACCCCCCTTATAACGGATTCACCCTGCTGAGAGCCAAATTTGACCGCTGGTATGCCCAAAAAGCACAACAGGCCGGTGCCCTGCTTATACCGGAGACGGTGGTTGACGACCTTCTCTGGGCTGACGGCAGGGTGGTTGGCATCAAGGCGAGAAGGGATGAGGGTGAGCTGTACGCTGACGCGGTTATCGCTGCCGACGGGGCCAACTCCCTCCTCGCCGAGAAGGCAGGGCTGAGGGACAGAATGCTGCCGGCTGATTTCGCCGTCGCCGCCAAGGAACTGCTGGCCCTGCCCCGCCGAACCATCGAGGAAAGGTTTAACCTCTCTCCTGATGAAGGGGTTGCCAGCGAATTTGTCGGCTCGTGCACCGAGGGCATCCAGGGAGGAGCCTTCCTATACACCAACAAGGACAGCATCTCCATCGGGGTAGTGGCCAATTTGAACCGCCTCCGGGAAAGCAAACTATCTATCGCCGAGCTACTGGACGGCTTTAAGCAGCACCCTGCGCTCAAGGAACTGCTAAAGGGTGCCACTATTAAGGAGTATTCCGGTCATCTGATCCCCGAGGGCGGGCTGAAGGCTATGCCCAGACTTTACGACGACGGCATCCTTCTGGTAGGTGACGCTGCCGGTTTAGTCTACTCCACCGGGTTAGTGCTGGAGGGGATGAACTATGCCATCGCCTCCGGTTTCGCCGCCGCCGAGGCGGTGAAGAAGGCCAGGCAGGCCGGAGATTTCTCCAGGAAGAGCCTGGCTTACTATGAAACCCTGCTCAATGGCAGCTTCGTCCTTAAAGATATCAAAAACTTCAGACATACTACCGGTTTTCTGGCCAAATCCCGGCTTTATGAACTTTATCCCGCTCTGGCCTGTGGAGTAGCCCACCGGCTCTTTCACGCCGACGGCCAACCACGGAAAAGATGGCTGGCTTTGGTCAGAGATGAAATGAGGGGCAGGATTTCGCTATTACAGATGATCAAAGATATTATCAAGGCCTGGCGGGCACTGCTATGATAATAGAGGATAAGCTGAGACAGACCAGATTCAGCGTGGATGAAATACCCCATATCAGGGTCAATTCCGAGACCTGCCGGGGTTGCGATGACAAGCCGTGCCTGTATGTCTGTCCAGTCCAGAACTATACCTTGAAAGACGGCGAGGTCGCCTTTATCTGGCACAGCTGCGTAGAATGCGGCGCCTGTCGTATAGCCTGCGTTAAAGGTGCTATCGACTGGAGCTATCCCAGGGGCGGTTTTGGCGTCTGCCTGCGTTACGGTTAGCAATTTTTGAGGGCTATTTTTGAGGGCTAATAATGAACATAGTGGTCTGCGTAAAGCAAGTAGCTGATATAAATATTCCCATCGAGCTAGACCCGGAGACAAATTCTATCGTCAACGAAGAGCTGGCTTATGTAGTCAACCCCTACGATATGCTGGCGGTAGAAGAGGCGGTGCGCATCAAGGCAAAGACCAACGGCCAGGTGATTCTTATCAGCCTGGGGGAGCCCTCGGCGGAGATGGCCCTGCGCAAGTGCCTCGCCCTCGGCGCCGACAGAGCCATTCTTCTCTGTGACCCGGCTCTGGCCGACTCCGATGGCTACGCCACGGCCACGGCGCTGGCCAAAGCGATTGCCCTTTTTCCATATGACCTCGTCCTTTGCGGTGTCCGGGCTATCGATACCAATGCCGGCCAGGTCGGCAGCGCCATTGCCGCCAGGCTGGATATAGCCCTGGTCACCGGGGTCACCAAAATTGAAGTTTCGGCTGACCAAAAGAAGGTGGTAGTCCAGAGAAAGCTCGAGGGAGGCAATAGAGAGGTGGTGGAAACCCCGCTACCGGCTTTGCTTACTGTGGAAGCCGGGCTTAATAAGCCGACATACCCGGGCTTGCCCTCTATGATAGCGGCCCAAAGGGGGGAGATAGAGCGATACGATATAAAGGGTCTTGGTCTATCCTTGAACGAGGTCGGCTCCAGGGGAGCCAGAACTAACACCGTCCGATTGTCACCATCTAAGCCAAGGCCAAAAAAGATTTTCACCCCCGATAGCAACCTCCCGGCAGCAGAAAGGATGCGGCTGATCATGTCCGGAGGTATTGCCGAAAGGAAGGGTGACTTGCTCGAAGGCGAGCCGGCAGAGCTTGCCTCAAGATTGATTCAATTTATCAGACAGGAGAAATTGCTACCTCAATAGAGGAGAAAGGGGGAAGCAATGGTCATAATGGTTTATACTTATCAAGTTCCGGCAGAGAAGCACAGCCAATACCTCAAGGCTACCGCTGAGAAAATCAAGCCGTTCTGGGAATCACACGGCTGCAAATCTTATGACGTGTGGCAGGCAGCCGAAGGCGGGACGAGCTTCATAAAAATAATGCTCTTCGAAGACATGGATTCAAAGCAGAAGACCATGGCCCTTTCCACGGGCGAGGGCAAACCGTTTGTGGACCTCTTCTATAGCTTTGCTGACAACATTTCGCGCCAGGCTTATATCCAGAAGACCTCAAGCCGGGCATAAGTGGGAGTACCGGAAGTAGGCTAGGAAGGAGGAAATTTGGCAGAGCCAGAGTTTAGACATCTATTTTCCCCGATTAAGATAGGGACGATGACGGTGCCTAACAGAATAGTCTTCCCGGCTCACTGGACGTGGTTTTTTGGGCCACATGAAGCACCTAATGAGAGGATTAGGCACTACTTTGCCGCCAGAGCCAAGGGCGGGGCCGGGCTGATAGTAACGACACCGAACATGGTGTGGCCGCCAACTACCAGCGGTGGCTATGTCGCCACTAATGATGATGAGGCCATGCCCGCCTTTGAGATGATCAGCCAGGCTATTCATGAGCATGGAGCCAAGGCGGTGGCGCAGCTGGTACACCTAGGACCGGACACCGGCGTCCTGGAGAGCGGAGGGGCCGGACTGGCCGCCTCGGCCGTAGGCGGGATATCAGGGCTGCTACCAAGCATATTGGGCAGTGATATACCTCACGAGATGGACAAAGACGACATCAAGCAGGTTGTGGCCTCTTATGCCGATGCGGCCTACCGGATGCGGGAGACAGGATATGACGGCGTCGAAGTCTCTTCGGCGGTGGGCGCCGGCATGCTGCTCGTCTCATTCCTGTCTCCGCTTACCAACAGGCGTACTGATGAGTATGGCGGCAGCCTGGAGAATCGCTTCAGATTGCATACCGAAATCATCGATGCCGTCAGGAAAGCGGTAGGTTCTGATTTCGTGGTAGGCCTGAGGCTGGTTGGAGACATGCTGGTTGACGGCGGCACCACCCTGGACGATACCAAAGTGCTGGCGGCCAAAGTAGAAGCCGGCGGTAAGGTGGACTACCTAAGCATCTGTGCCGGTCGGGCGGGGCATATCCCAGGCATGCTCTTCCCCCTGGGATGCTTCATTCACCTGGCCGCCGGCGTAAAGGAAGTGGTAAATCTGCCGGTGATATGCCACGGCAGGATCAACGACCCGGCTCAGGCAGAGCAGACACTGAGTGATAATCAGGCCGACCTGGTGGGTATGGCCCGAGCCCTTATCTGCGACCCGGAATGGCCCAACAAGGCGCGGGAAGGAAGGCTGGACGAGATTCGCAAGTGCATCGCCTGCAACCAGGGTTGTTACATGAACTTCCAGAAGAGGCTACCGATAACCTGCACTCTCAATCCAGCGGCGGGTAGAGAAAAGGAACTGGCCACAATAGCCCCCGCCACGACTAAAAAGAAGGTGATGGTAATCGGGGGGGGAGCCGCCGGTCTGGAGACAGCCCGGGTGGCCGCCCTGCGAGGTCACCGGGTTACCCTCTATGAGAAGGGGGAAGAGCTGGGGGGGCAGTTAAACATAGCCGCCAAGATACCGAAGAGGGAGGACTTCGCCGAGGTCCCCAGGTATTATGCCTACCAGATGAATCTTCTCGACGTTGAGGTTTTTCTGGAAACTGCGGTGACTATGGAAATGGTAAAGGAGAAGAAACCTGACGCCGTGGTAATAGCCACCGGCTCGATACCCAGCCGCCCTCCAGTACCGGGAGGCGATAGAGCCAATGTGGTGTGGGTACGCGATGTACTCCGGGGAGAGGCAGCGGTGGGGGAAAAGGTGGTGGTGATTGCTGCCGAGCACCACGAGCAGGCATTAGGTGTGGCCAACTTCCTGGCCGGTAAGGGGAAAAAGGTAGAACTAATCAATCACTGTCTTTACGCCGGTATTGAGTTAGACAGCGGAACCATGGGATTTATGTACCGCCAGCTGCTGAACCAGGCCGGGGCCATAACCCCCCTGACCCGTGTAAAGGAGATAGAAGAGCACGCCGTGGTTACTTTAAATGTGTTGACCGGTGCTGAAAGACGGATAGAGGGGGTTGATAGCGTAGTTTTTGCTGCCATTGGCAAGGCAGATGACACCTTATACCGTGCCCTGAAGGGTGAGGTCAAGGAAATCTATGCCGTGGGCCAGTGTCTATCGCCACGGCTTCTCCCGGACTCAATCTGGGATGGAACCCGTGTGGGGCGACGGCTATAAGCCAACCTGTATGTATTGAGCAAGCGGAAAGGAGAAATCATGGTTAAGCTCAGGAAAAGTAAGGAAGAGATTGTTAACAAGGCCAGTGAGCTGGGGGTAGAGTACGAGAGGAACTACCAGGGCTGTGCCCAGTGCAGCTTTGGTGCCGTAGTTGATGCTCTAAGGTGGGGCGGCCTGGAACTGATACCCGAGGACATACAAGAACAACTCCTGGCCGGACTGACCGTGCTCTCCGGTGGCGTGGGTATGACGGGGAACGGCAGCTGCGGGGCAGTAACCGGCAGCGGTCTGGCCATAGGCCTGGCCATGGGGATTACCCCCAAGAAGCAACTGGAAAACAGAAGCCTCAGGCGAAAAGGCTATACCGCCGTGCAACAGGGTGTGGTGAACAAATTCGTTGATAGATACAATTCCATACTGTGCAAGGATGTACAGAGAAAAACTTTCGGTAAAGCCTGGGATTTAACTCGGCCGGAGTTAAGCGAGGAATTCGTCAGAACCTCAGGAGTTTTTGATATCAGCCAGAGAACACCGGATAGGGCGGTGTGTCTTACCCCCGACTGCACTATTGCCCTGGCTGCAATGTGGGCCAGCCAATATATTCTGGAGGAACTGGAAAAGGGAACCCTGATGGGCCAGTTTAGAATCCTGTAAACCCGAAGGAGTAATCTATCCAAAAGGGAGGCCAAAATGTACCAACGAGAAGTCTTAGGCCTGGCCGAAGCCCGAGCTGCGGTGGAAGCGGCTCTGGCCGAGGCCAGCAAGGAACCACATCGCCCCCAGGTTATCGCCATCGTCGATGACCGGGGTGACCTTATCTACTTTGCCCGAATGGACGGGGCGCTGCCCATGTTCACCGACATGGCGATAAACAAAGCCTACACCGCCGCCCGCATACAGCGGGATACTGCCTCATTCGGCGACTGGCTCAAGGAAAAGGGCCGAGACATAGCAATGTGGACAGATAGCCGGCTTACCCCGACCAGGGGAGGGCTGAGTATTATCAAGCCCGGTGAAGGCTACCTGCCCATTGGCACCAAACAAGGCAGGATACTCGGCGGTATCGGCGTCAGCGGCCGCTCCGGGGAGGAAGACGAGCGAATCGCCCTTACCGGGCTAAAAGCCATAAAGTTTGCCTAGGCTATACCTGGCCGGCTCTTGGCTATTTATCAAGTATGAAAACCGCTCCGTTGGTGGCATCTACCCTGATGCGCTGTCCGGTCTTTATTGTCTGGGTAGCGGTCTGGGTGTTCAGAACGATGGGGACATTATTTTCGCGGGCGATGATAGCCGCATGGCAAAGGGTCCCTCCGCTATCAGTCACAATAGCACTGACTATGCCAAACACCGGCGACCAAGCCGGATTGGTGTTGGCGCAGACCAGAATCTCCCCCGGCTTTACGTTCTTCAGGTCTTCATACCTGATGGCGACCCGGGCTATCCCCTCTGCCTGACCGCCACAGCCGGTCAGACCCCACAGGTCGGCGTTAATATCGGGCTTGGGCCGGGGCTGTTCACCGACGATAATCTTGATGGCCACGGCATCCTTTGAATCCATCAGGTCTTTCTCCACCGCCTCTTCAAAGCTGTCCCGGTTGGTGATGATGGGAGCCTTCCGTTCTGTCATCCACCCCTCCAATTCAGCCCGCCGCCGCCTGGTAAACCAGCGCATGTCATAGGATCCAGGAACCAGTATCACTCGGTCAATTTCATCCGGGCTCAAGAAGAAGATATCCTCGGGCAAATCTATTGTCCCCTTCTCAGCCATCCTTCTCCCCATGGCCAGATAGCCGCGGCGCATTAAGGCCTGCACCATCAGCTCGCAGTAGAGGTCATGCTCTTCGCTGAAGGCGCTTATTTTACCCGATAAATCTATCAGGCCTCTATATAATTCTCTCTCCATGGGTGGCACCTTATTGAGGAAAGCGGCTATTGCCTCTTTCCTCTGCTTGGCCAGTTCATCTTGGGTAGCCTCAAGCACATAGCCGGCCCCCTGGATAATGTAATTCCTGACCACTCCTATGGGCGTGGCCGGGTCCTCCAGCCAGTAGGGCTCGGTGAAGTCGTTGGCACGCCTCATCCGCCAGCCTCCGACCTCATCAGTATTCATATAGTCCATAAATTTCTCCAGCCATTCCTTGCCCCTGGCTTCCTGCTGCAGCTTGACCAGCAGGGCTTCAGGCTCATTATCCCTAAAGGTATCCCCCAGTTTCATCTTTAGGGCCAGCTGGCCAAACTGCCACATGTCCTTGTCCATTTGATAGATCTTGTTGGGAAAGCCGCGCAGCATGTTCTGGAAGGCCGGGTCCTGGTCACTTATGCCGAATTTCTCCTGGCATAACTCAGCAAACATCAGATAGGCAGCGTGGGAAGAAAAAAGCCCCTCGTGGTGTATTTCCCACATCCGCGCGTAGGCTTCTATCAGGTCGTGGTGGTGATGGAATAATTCAAGAGTGGTGGCATGGTCGACGTCAAGCTCCTTGAGCTTTTGATACATGCCGAGCAGCTCCTTCTTACCATCCGCCCAAAAGCCGTCAAAGTTTTCCAGATAGGGGCGTATGGCGACGCGGAATTTCTTCTCCCGCTCGGCTATTTCTGCCTTGTCCCGTACTATGTGGAAAGCATTATAGGAACCGCCATTCTTGTAACGCATCTCCCAGCCCTTGCAGGTAGGGATGCTCAGCATTACATCACAAACCGCCTTGGTGCCATGAGGACAGTGATTGACCCAGAACCAGCCGAAAAGGTGTGTCCAAGGTGGCACACTATGCGTGCCATCAAAGAACCAGGAATGAAAATCGTGCAGGTCAACCTCGGGTATGAATTCAAAACCCGGTACGCCATCCCACACCGTCACGCTTTCTTCTCCCATTTTTTATCTCCTTTTTTTAACAACCTAACCACAAATCGATTTTTATTATACCATACCGCAGTATCCTTAATTCAAGGAGGTTTTTTGACCCTGAAAGAGCCAAACTTCAGTGAATATAAAAGCTAAGCTAGGTTGATATCCCGGGCACGGTTTAACTGGTATAATAAAGGCGTATGACGCGCCGTATCATGCATATTGACCTCGACGCCTTCTTTGTCTCCGTGGAGCAGGTGGCCAACCCCAAGCTCAGGGGTAAGCCGGTGGTGGTCGGGGGGAGGCCCCAGGGGCGGGGGGTGGTGGCCGCCGCCTCCTACGAAGCGCGGGCCTTCGGGCTGCACTCCGGCATGCCCCTGGTCACCGCCAGCCGGCTCTGCCCCCAGGCCGTCTTCATCCAGGGCAGCTTCCCCAAATACCGTGACGCCTCCCAGAAGTTCATGGCTATCCTGGCCGATTTCTCCCCCTTCCTTGAGCCGATGGGGCTGGACGAGGCCTATCTCGACGCCACCGGCTTTGAATCCATCCACGGCTTAGGCTACCAGATGGCGGCCAAAATAAAACAGCGGGTTAAAGCCGAACTGGGGCTGACCGCCTCGATAGGCATCGCCGGCGGCAAAGTAGTGGCCAAGGTCGCCTCCGAGATGAGTAAGCCCGACGGGCTGCTGGAGGTGGATGAGGGCAAAGAGCGCTCCTTCCTGGCGCCGCTGCCCATCGCCAGGCTGCCGGGGATAGGCCAGAAGACGGAACGGAAATTAAAGCGCCTGGGCGTTACTACTATAGGCAAACTATCTATTACACCGCTAAGTGTGCTGAAAAGCCATTTTGGCGCGTCTGGTGAGATGCTACAACGTTTCGCCAGCGGCATTGATGACCGTAAAGTGGAACCGCCGGCCGCGGCCAAGTCCATCAGCCGGGAGACCACCTTCGGCAAAGATACTAAAGACCGCTCCCTGCTCAAAGCCACCCTCCGTTACCTGGGGGAGCGGGTTGGCGCCGATTTGCGCCAGAAGGGAAAGCGGGCCAGGTGCGTAACCTTAAAGCTGAGATACGCCGACTTTAGCACCATCACCCGCCGCCAGACCTTGAGCCAGACCACCGACAGCGACCAGGCTATCTTTGATACCGGGGTAAAGCTGCTGAACCGGGAGCTGGCCGGGGAAAAACAGCCGGTACGCCTCATCGGCACCGGCGTAGCAGAGCTGGTGGCGGCGGGGGGTCAGCTGGCTATGCTGGATAGCTCCGCCCGGAGGCAGGAGCAGTTGAACAAAGCCATCGACCGCATCCGCAAGAAGTACGGCTTTACCGCCATCCAGACGGGGCGGACACTGAAGCTCAAAGATATCTTTCCGGGGGGTGGGGAAGGTTATACGCTGACCACACCGAGCTTATCGAGATAAAAATTGACAGCCAGCCCCACTCTGGGCTATCCTCAACAAGAGCCCCCTTTAAATTAATTTAATTACTAGAAACGCACTGACATAAAGACCGAAGCTGAAAGATACCCCCGCTATCGCTGGGTTATTCTGGGATTAGCCTGGCTAACACTGGTGTGCCTGTACTGGTCCTGGTTTTTGATACCGTCACTGGCCTCCCGCCTTTCCCCTGAACTGGGCTTAAGCCATATGCAGTACACCCTGATATTCACCGCGCCCGTCCTGATGGGTATCTGGGGGGCCATAACCTCTGGAGCCGCCGCCGACCGCTTCGGCATCAGGGTGGTAGTGGGTATACTCGCCTTTCTGGGGGGAGCCGCCGGGCTTGCCCGAGCCTTTGCCCCCGGCTTCGAGGTAATGTTTATCCTGATGTGTTTATTGGGTATAGCCATTTACGGGTCAACGCCCAACCTGCCCAAGCTGGTCGGCATCTGGTTCCCGCCGAGACAGGCCGGGCTGGCTGCCGGCATCTATACCATGGCTATTGGACTCGGGCTGACGCTGGGGATGTTTACCGGTCCCCTTTTCCCAGACTGGAGGGCGGCTTTTACCTATATCGGCATAGCCACGCTGGCAGTAGCTTTCTTGTGGGCGTTCCTGGCCAGGAACGCCCCGAAAGGGATAGAAATAAAGATGCCGCCGATGATTTCCGGCATCAAGAGGGGCTTAAGAAGCCGGAACATTCTGTTAACCTGCGCGGTATATTTCCTGTTTGGGGGAACTTTTACTTCATTTTCAGGGAATTTCCCGGAGGCGCTGGAGATTATCCATAATATCAGCCCGGCAACGGCCGGCGCTATCGCCTCGCTGCTGACCGGGGCCGGGATTCTGGGCAACCTCCTGGTTCCGACAATTTCTGACCGGGTAGGGTTTAGAAAGCCTTTCATTTATGGTGCCATAATTGCTATCTCGGTATGCCTCTTCTTTGCCTGGCGGCTGGCCCCAAGTACGGCGACCTGGGTCCTCGTTTTCCTGGGCGGTATCGGCATGGGCAGTCTGCCCCCTATAGTGTTAACCCTTCCACTGGAGCTGCCCGAGATTGGCCGTGAACATGTGGGCGGTACCACCGGACTGATACTATCGTCAATGTCTCTGGGGGGTTTTACCATGCCGCTCTTGGTAATATCACCAATCATGGCCGCCGGCACTTTAGGAGCCTACTCTACCGGCTTTCTGGTCACCATGCTGCTTATAGCCGCCGCCATAATACCGGCTTTATTCATTATGGAGACCGGCAGGAGGGGAAGAGCCAAGCACTGACCTACCCCTCGTCCAGCAGCCGCTTCTCCCCCCAATCCTTATTAATTAATATATGGCATTTCGCCAAACTTAAGTCTAGCATTATTGCCAGACCTGTTGTAGTATAGTATAACAAGTTGTTCTTAAAGAAGGCGGTCACCATATGTGGGAATGGTTTACGGATAACGGGGTCTGGATACTGCTGGCGGTGGCGGCGGGGTTCATCCTGTTCTACTTCTTCCGGCACTGGGTTTTCGGGCTGGTGCAGAAGTTATTCCCCGAGCAGTGGCAGGAGCAACTGGAAAGCACCCGGAGAGCCTTAACCTGGGTAATTATCGGCATCGGGGCGGTAATACTGGCTCTGGCCGTAGCCGCCGTCGTCGTCTCCCGCTACGGCGTGGATATCACCCCGGCCCTGGATACGGTGGGCGCCTGGCTGCTGTCACATGGCATTCGCATTCTGGTCATCATCGGCCTGGCCTACCTGTTCTACATGATAGTTAAGGCACTGGCGCCGCCAATGCTGGAGAGGCTGGTCAAAAGCAGAGGCCAGGGGCGCCGCGCCCGCTCCGAGCACGCCAAGAGAGCCCAAACCTTAAGCAGTGTCCTTATCCAGGCGGCCGCTATATTAATCAGCATCATCGCCCTATTTATGATACTCTCCGAGGTGGGTCTGAATATTACCCCCCTCCTGGCCGGCGCCGGCGTGGCCGGTATCGCCATCGGCTTCGCCGCCCAGAGCTTCATCAAGGACTTGATCGCCGGCTTCCTTATCATCTTCGAGAACCAGTTTGACGTGGGTGACGTGATTAAGGTGGCCGATGTCACCGGCGGGGTAGAGGAGGTCAACTTAAGGCGGACTCTTATCCGGGACCTGGACGGTGTTCTCCACATCGTGCCCAACGGCGAAATCAGGGTGGCCAGCAACTATACCATGATGTGGTCCCGGGCTAACCTGAATATCAGCGTCGCCTACAAAGAAGACCTGGACCGGGTGATGGCCGTAATCAGGCGAGTCTGGGAGGAAACGGCTGATGACCCCATCTGGGGGCCGCAGATTATCGCCAAAACGCCCTGGATTCTGCGGGTTAACGAGTTCGGGGATTCGGGGATTGATATTAAAGTGGTGGGCGATACCAAACCGATGATGCAGTGGGAGGTTATGGGGGAACTCCGGCGAAGAATCAAGCGCGCCTTTGACGAGGAAGGGATAGAAATCCCCTGGCCGCACGTCAAGCTCTACATGGGCGACAAACCGGCCGAAGGGGGCCTCATCTGCGCCGCCTGTTCCGGACCCAACCCACCGGGCAGCCAATTCTGCGCCCACTGCGGTGCCAAGCTCTCCCCTAAGCCCACCCCCAAGCCCACTCCCCCCAAGGTGGAGAGGGGCAAACCCCCAGCGGGCAAACCTGGTGAGGGGTAAGAGAACCGCTTTCCCACCCAACCCACCCTCATAAGCTTTTACCCCGAAAAACGAAGTTTTTCGGGGGCCCCGTATGCGCTCCTGGCACTTTCTTTCCCCACCTCCCTTAGAGAGGTATTAAAGAGGTACAACCCCTGTAGGGCGGGCAAGGGTGGGACGTAAAACGCTTGTTTTATGCCTAACTTGTCTTACGTCCAATAGATAAGCTATAATGAACGCTATCCATCAAGGAGAGAAGTAAATGCCGTCTTACGCCTACTTTCAGAAGCAGTTCGTCCCCCTGGAGGAGGCCAAGCTGGGGATAATGACCAACGCCCTTCACTACGGCACGGCCATCTTCGAGGGCATCCGGGGCAACTGGAACGGTGACCAAAAGCAAATCTACCTCTTCCGCCTCAAAGAGCATTATGAGCGGCTGCATAACGGCTGCCGTGTCCTCAAGATTGACCCGCCTCATAGCGTCGACGAGCTGTGCCAGATAACAGTTAAGCTGGTGGCCACGTGCCGCTTTGAAGAGGATGTATACATCCGTCCCCTGGCCTACAAGAGCTCCGAGTCCCTGGGGGTGCGCCTCCACGACCTGGAAAGCGATTTCCTGGCCCTGGTGATTCCCTGGGGACCCTACCTGGACGTGGATAAAGCCAAGTGCGGCATCTCTTCCTGGCGGCGCCCCGACTATAACGTCATCCCGCCCAACGCCAAGCTCACCGGGCTCTATATTAATAACGCCTTCGCCAAAACCGAAGCCCTCGATAACGGCTTTGACGAGGCCATCATGCTCAACCCGGACGGCCATGTCTCGGAAGGCAGCGGCGAGAATATCTTTCTGGTGATAGACGGCCAGCTGGTCACGCCCGCCAGCGACAATCACATCCTGCTGGGTATTACCCGTGATACGGTGATAAAACTGGCCAAAGATGAGTTGGGGATAGAAACCGTAGAGAGACCAGTGGAGCTGGCTGAGCTTTTTACCGCCAGCGAGTGTTTCCTCACCGGCACCGCCGCCCATATAACTGCGGTGGGAGAAATAGACCACCGACCAATAGCCGATGGCGGGGTGGGGGGAATAACGGCCAAGCTACAGAAGCTCTACTTTGAGGTTATCAGGGGCAATAACGCCAAATACCTGGACTGGTGCACCCCGGTCTATTAGTGTCAGGCTACTGCTTGGGCACACCTTTTTGGGGGGCACTCTCCCCTTTAAGTGACTTGAGCAGGCAGATTACCTGGCAGCTCTCCTCTAAAGAAGTAGTGTAGTTGTGGGCTTCATCCAGCAGCTGCCCGATAGCGAAGCTGCCGTGGCCGTGAACCATCACAACCCGGTGTTGCTTTAAGGCCCCGGCGATTATATCGGCCAGCCCACCCGGTTTGACCTCCATATTCCAGCCCAGCACCGGCACCCTCCCCGGCAGAGATATGCCTTCGGTGTCAATAGGGACAATCTCGGTTTCGGTCAGCGACAGGGCCACGGCGTGAGGGGGGTGGGCGTGAACGATTGCCGAGGCCGAGGTGGCCTGGTAGATTGCCCGGTGGACGGCTAATTCCGTCGAGGCGAGGGGGGTGTTGCGGTCGTTTTTATTGAGGCCGGTCTCAATGAGGTCATGCTCTTCCAAACAGCCCAGCCCGCAGCCGCGACGGGTAATGGTAATCCGCTCTCCCATACGAATGCTCAGATTCCCACTATGGGAGGAGACCAGCCCTTTGCTGAATAGCTCATGACCTACAGTCTGAAACTGAGTTAAAATCATGGCTCTCTCTAGAGCATAACCCCCTTTAGCGTCTCAGGTCAAGTTTTGGCCGAGGCCGAAGCCTGGGCTTCGTTGAGCTTCTTCATCAGCCGTGATTTGCGGCGGGCAGCATTATTGGGGTGGATAACCCCCTTTTCCGCCGCCTTGTCCAGAGAAGTGATGGCCACCGCCACCGCCTCCTTGGCCGACTCAAGCTCGCCCGAGAAAATAAGCTTCTCCGCCTTGGTTATACTGGTCTTACACAGGCTGGTAATAGACTTATTCTTGAGCCTTTTGCTTTCCGTAGCACGAACCTGTTTTTGCGCTGATTTACTGCCTGGCAATATCTGCCTCCTTAGTTCGATGATTTTGTTTTGGTGGTCGCTTCGTCTCCCACCCTGGAGACGCTGGTAATGCCTCTAATGCCGTCAATTTTACCCATCAGCCGGCTCAGTTGGGCCAGGTCTTTGGTCTGAAAGGTAAAATATAAAGTAATGGAATGGTCGTCATGGTTAGTCAGGTTTACCGAGCCGATGTTAACCCCCTCCTCAGCCATAATAGTGGTAACGTCACGGATTAAGCCCACCCTGTCCCAGGCTTCCACCTGAATGCTGACCGGATAAAAGGCATCGGTCTGCCCCCACTCCGCCGCCACCAGTCTTTCTTTTTCTTCTTCATTGACTACATTGTAGCAGTCCTGACGGTGAATGGTCACCCCCCGGCTGCGGGTGATATAGCCGACAATCCGGTCGCCGGGCAACGGGCGGCAGCAGCGGGCCAGGTTGGTGACCAAATTGCTCATACCCAGCACCCTTATGGTCGCTTCCGGCGCCTCGGGCGGGGCGGCTTCGGTCTTGGCCGGGGACGGCTCCCGGTCGGACAGCTTGACCGCAATCTGGTGGGTGGAAACGCCGCCGTAGCCGATGGCCGCCAGGAAGTCGTCCACGTTATCAAAGTCGAACATTTTAGCCAGCTCTTCCCGCTCGGCGGGCTTTAGCCCCAGGTGCCTCATCTCTTTCTCCAGAAGCGCCCGGCCCCGCTCTATGTTTTCCGCCCGCTCCTGCCGGCGGAACCACTGCCGTACCTTTTCCTGGGCATGAGAGGTCTTGAGATAGCCCAGGTGGGGGTTGAGCCAGTCCCGGCTGGGACCTTTGTCCCCCTTGGAGGACATAATCTCGACCACATCGCCGTTGTTTAGCTGATAGTTGAGCGGCACCAGCTTGCCGTTGACCTTGGCCCCGATACAGCGGTGCCCCACCTCGGTGTGCACCCGGTAGGCAAAATCGAGGGGGGTGGCCCCCTTGGGCAGGTCCTTTATCTCCCCCTTGGGGGTATAAACAAAAACCTGGTCAATAAATATATCGGTCTTAACCGATTCCAGAAACTCCTCCGCCCCGCTGAGCTCCCGGTGCCAGTCAATGAGCTGGCGCAGCCAGGCGATTTTCTTCTCGAAGTGGATGTCCTCCTCCCCACCTTCTTTATAGCGCCAGTGGGCGGCCACACCGTATTCATCCAGTTTATGCATATCACGGGTACGAATCTGGACCTCAAGCGGGGTGGTCCCCATATACATCACCGCCGTATGCAAACCCTGGTAACCATTCGACTTAGGGCTGGCGATAAAATCGTCGAACTCACCGGGGAGGGGGCGCCACAGGCTGTGGACAACCCCCAGGGCGTTATAGCAATCGGCCACCGAGCCGACCAGTACCCGCAGGGCGAGCAGGTCGTAGATATCGTCGAAGTCCTTACCCAGCACCTCGTAGCGCTGAATCTTCTGGTATATGCTGTAGATATGCTTGGGCCGGCCCGATATCTCGGCTTTGATGCCCACCCGCTTGAGCTCCTCCTCAATAATCCCGATTATCTGGGCGATAAAGCTCTCCCGCTGGTCACGGCGGGCGGCAATCAGCTTGGCGATCTTGTCATATTTAGCCCGCTCCAGATAGCGGAATGATAAGTCCTCCAGCCGCCACTTCAGCTCCCATACCCCCAGCCGGTGGGCCAGAGGGGCGTATATCTCCAGCGTCTCCTGGGCGATGCGGCGCTGCATCTCCCGTGACAGCGCGCTCAAGGTCTCCATATTATGCAGGCGGTCGGCCAGCTTGATAAAGACCACCGGCAGGTCCTCGGCCATGGCTACCAGCATCTTCCTCAGGTTTTCCGCCTGCTGGTGCCGGGCCTGGGGGTCACCGGGAGCCTGCCAGGAAATCTTGCCCAGCCGGGTGACGCCATCGACCAGCTTGGCCACCTCGGGGCCGAACCTGGCTTCAAGCTCGGTGATGGGTATGCCGCAGTTTTCGGGGACATCGTGGAGCAGGGCGGCGGCCAGAGAATTAGCGTCAAGCTGAACCCGGGCCAGGATGAGCGCCGTCTGCAACGGGTGCTCTATGTAGGGGTCGCCCGATTTACGCGTCTGACCCTTATGAGCTTCGGCGGCAAACTCGTAAGCTTGCTTGACCAGGGCTATTTTCTCCGGCGGTAGATACTTTTCTGCCTTCCCCAAAAGCTCGGCTAAACTCATATTTCAAGTATAGCGCAAGCGGTCTAAGGGTGCAAAAGAGGGGCGTTCTGCTTCCCACCCTGCCCACCCTACAGAAGTGATACTTCTATCGGTTTCCCTTTGGGGGAGGGGAAAGAAAGTTCCAGAAGCGGAGCTTATGTGGGCGGGCGGGTATGGGAAGATAAACACTGGTTAAAAACGGGGGGTACATCCCTTTGCTTAGGGATTCTGGTACTTTTCCATTAATCCGCTGAACAGTTTTTCCTCTCTCTCAAGGAACTTTGCCCTTCCTTCGGTGTACGCCGGGGGAACCCAGTCCATTGTCTTGAGGCCATAGATTATATTGGGCATAGCTTTATAGGGGAGACTCATCAGGAACCACCCCTCCGGGTATATTTCTTTGGCCCTGCCGCCAAAGGCCATACCGGTAACCATGTAATTTAGCTTGCCACTTAGGAACGGATAAGCGAACATGAAGGAACAGGCGAGTGCTGGTACTCCCTTGGTCTCCCACATATCTCCGGTGGCATAGGTGCTTGCCCTCATCACGATTTCGGCCTGTTTAACCGTGGCCAGAAGCATCAAGAGGTCTGGCTCGAAGTTCAGTTTGCCCAGGGGGGCGAAGGCGACGTAATTAACGATGCCCTTCTTGAATTTGGGAGCATATTGATATAGCTGATTATTAACCCGCGGCTCCTCGTATATTCCCAGCGGAGGCCCTACCAGGCCGGCTTCAATCATGGGCGTTTCCTCCCATCCCATGACCAGTTTGCCAACACAAGATTCATTTTCCTTAGTGATATAGAAGGGGGCGCTGCTTTGCTGGGCTTCCTTGACCATCTCACACAAGGGGAGGCTCTTATCCAGCTGCTTTATTCCTTCCGGTTTAGCGAAAAGAAACTTAACACCTACCGGTGGCTTCTCAAACTTAAATTTCTCAAAGATGGATAAATCAGTCTCGAGTGGTCTCATAATAACCTCCTTAAAAAATACTTGCTCGTTTTACTAAAGCAAACTGCAGCGACTAATGATAGTTCGCCCACCCTGAAGTTGTCAAGCCAATCCGCTAAGATAGGGGAATAATGAGACCTCAGTACCCGCCGATGGGCCAATATATCGGGAACAGCGGCGAGAGGCAAATAAAGCAGGCCAAGTGAAAGGAGAGATAGAAGACAAACAAGGCCAGTACCGTCTTCTTAAGCTTGCCCGGTTGCCGCCTCCGGTAAAAGTCGAGCAGCTGGGACAGGCCCAGCCCCAGGCCGAGGCAGACCGCCCCTATCGTGGGGTAAAAATAGTAGATATAGCTGACCCGGTCGGTAATGAGGCTGAGCGGTATCCAGACCAGGTAGGTGCCGGCAAACCAGGCAACGCCGAAGAGCCCGGCCTGGCTGCCCTTAACCGCCCTGTAAATCATGTAACCGAAAGTGGGGATGACCAGCGCCCAGACGGAAGGGCTGATGCCGGCCAGGTAATGGGGGCTATACCAGTAACCCATCGGCTTATAATATATCAGCCACTCCCAGGGGCGGCTCATGGCGGGGTGGTCGGCGACTGCAAAGGTAAGGCTGCTGCTTAAGCTCAGCATAGCCTCTATCCGGTGAATCGGGTCTATCAGCGCCGAAAAGATCCGGACGATGGCCAGGTCAAACAGGGGCATCAGCCCGAGGAAGGTCAGCAGGGCCAGCACCACGGTCAGGGCGAACCACCAGGAGCGGCCCCGGCGGAAAAGCCAGTGGATGAACAGGACCAGCGCCGCCAGGGCGCCGTTAAGCTTGGCCAGGGCGCTCAGGCCCACGGCTATCCCCGAGGCGGCATACTGCCGACTGGCATAAAGCAGAAACGAGGCCACCATAAAGGTGAGACAATAGACATCCAGCATGGCCACGCTGGCCTGAACGAAGGTCATGTTCTCCAGCGCCAGCAGAAAGGTGGCTATTGAGGCGGCGTTGCGGGACATTTCCAGCCGCCGGCAGAGGAAATAGAAGAGAACGATGGTGGCTGTGCCAAAGATGACCGAGAAAAAGCGCCAGCCCCAGGGGTTGTCCCCGAAGAGCTCTATACCGGCCACGATGAATAGCTTGCCCAGAGGGGGGTGCTCCGGGCGCGTTATTTCATGCTCGGAGATGATATGCCGGGCTTCGGGGACGTAGTGCATCTCGTCCAGGATAAGCGCGGGGGGGTTGGCGATGATGACGAAGTGCATCACCAGGGTGGCCACCACCAGCAGGCAGAGCCAGAAGTACTGCCAGCGGTAGATGCGGGACAGGTTCCTCTTTATTTCCACTTATTTCCACGTCCAGTTTCTATTGACGGAGTAGTTCCACAGGAAAGCCACCACGATACCGATGAAATTGGAGAGCAGGTCGTACACCCCGAAAACGCGGGTAAAGAGCATGAACAGCCCCCACTGAATGGCCGCCCCGGCCAGGCAGATAAGGTTGAACTTCAGCAGACGCCCTATAAAGGACTTGCCCGCCCGCCGCTTGGCGAAGGTGAAGGTATCGTTGAGGACAAAGTTGGTGATAATGGAGACCTCGATGCCGATGATAACGGCCAGATAGTCGTAAGCGGCCAGACCGCCGAACCTCGTTAAAAGCCAGTACACGCCCTCGTTGACGACAACGCCACTCAAGCCCACGGCCATAAACTTGAGCAGCATCCCCAGCTCGCCGGTGCGGGCCATCAGGCTGAAGAGGTGCTTCAGGTAATCCATCTGCTGCCCGGGGTTAAGCTTGCTCTGGCCGGCGCTCCGGTCTTCGAAGATATAGGGGATCTCGACCACGTTTTGGAAGCGGCCGATCAGCATCACCTCCAGGCTTATCTTATAGCCGATTGGCCTAAGCTTGGCCGGATCCACATTCTTGCGCCGGAACATGAAAAACCCGGCCAGCGGGTCTTTTACCGCCCTGGTTGACGGCAGGAGCAGGTGGGACATCATCAGGGCCACCTTTGATATAATTCTTCGGGAAAGCCCCCAGTTGGGACAACCGCCGCCTTCTATATACCGGCTGGCCACTACCATATCCGCCCCGTCCTGGATGGCCTTAATCAAATCGGGGATAACCTCCGGGGGGTGCTGCAAATCCGCGTCCATCACCCCGATAATCTCACCGGCGGCCGATTTCAGCCCGTGAACCACCGCCGTGGCCAGCCCTCTTTCGTTCTGGCGGACGATGACCTTAACCGGATAGCGGTCAGCCAGGTTGGAGGCAACCTCAATCGTACCGTCCTTACTGTTATCGTCAACGATTAAGACCTCATAGTTATAGCCGGAGAGAGCCTTGTCTACCCGGGACAGGAGCGGGGCAATATTGTCCTTCTCGTTGTAGGTAGGTATGATGATGGAGATTTTATCTTCCATTAGGCCACCCGTATTCTACAACATTCTACAACAATGAGCGCCTTATACATAGGGGGTACTGGTTTTTTGAAGTGGGGCGGGGGAAAGGGAGTTCAAGAGGGTATAACCCTTTTGGGCGGGTGGGTATGGGAAGAAAAACAGCAGTTAAAAAAGGGTGGGGCATATAATCTCTCTTTACAAATAGAGCGTTAATGTGTATCCTACCTTAAAGAAAAGCCATGTTATATCAGGCACCGCGCGGAACCTCGGACATCCTGCCCCAGGAACAAGCCTACTGGCGCTATCTGGAGCAAATGGTAGCCCGTACCGCCCAGCTCTACGGCTACCAGCGCCTCGACGCCCCCGTTTTCGAGGACACCAAGCTCTTTGCCCGCAGCGTCGGCGAGGATACCGACATCGTCACCAAGGAGATGTACACCTTCGAAGACCGGGGGGGCAGCTCGCTCACCCTGAGGCCGGAGGGCACCGCTTCCGTCTGCCGCGCCTACCTGGAACACGGCATGAAAAACCTGCCCCAGCCGGTAAAGCTGTATTACATCGCCTCCATCTTCCGGTACGAGAGGCCCCAGGCGGGGAGGTACCGCCAGCACTACCAGTTCGGCTATGAGGCCATCGGCGACGACGACCCCGCCCTCGACGGCGAGGTCATCGACATGGCCTGGCGGTTCCTGGCCTCGGTAAAGCTGCGCCGATTATCTCTACAGCTAAACAGCATCGGCTGTAAAAAGTGCCGACCCGGCTATGTGGCCGCCCTCAAAAGCTACTATAAAAGCCACACTCAAGAGCTTTGCCCCGACTGTAAATCGCGCCTCGCGCGAAACCCGCTGCGCCTGCTAGACTGCAAAAACGATGCCTGCCTGAAAATAGCCGCCTCGGCGCCGAAAAGTGCTGACCACCTCTGCCCCGAATGCGCCGAGCACTTCCAGCAACTAAAGAGATACCTGGAGCTGCTTAGGCTCCCCTTCGTGGTCAATAACCAGCTGGTGCGTGGGCTGGACTACTACACCCGCACCGTCTTTGAGATTCAGCCCGAGGGGGGCGGTGCCCAGAGCACCCTGGCCGGCGGGGGCCGCTACGACGACCTCATCGAGGAGCTGGGGGGCAAGCCGACCCCGGCCCTGGGCTTTGCCGCCGGCATCGAGCGGATAATCCTCAACCTCAAGAAGCAAAAAGTTGAAGCGCCGCCACTGCCCAAGCCGCAGGTGTTTATCGCCTATATCGGGGAGGCAGCTAAAACTGAGGCGGTAAAGCTGGCGGCTAAACTTAGGCGGGGGGATATCGGGGTAATAGCGGCGCTGGGGGATAAGAGCCTGAAGGCGCAGCTGCGGCAGGCCAATAACCTGGGCTCAAGCCACGCGGTGATTATCGGGGAGGAGGAGGTTAAGGGGGGCACGGTGATAGTGCGGGATATGACCAGCGCCGAGCAGAAGACTATTCCCCTTGGTAAGCTACAGAAAGAGCTAACCCACTAGCTTCCCCAACTTCACTTCACGGCTAAATTATGCTATAATAGATAGGTATGGCTGCCTTTCAATCATCAGAAATCACGTCAGGTTGGGTAGCCCCTTCTCCAGATAGAAGCTACTCGGGTCTCACTATCCCCCCTCTGACGGTTCCGCTTGGTTTTTCCCCTCACCACCAGTAAGGGAGTAAAGAACGATTATGGCAAAGGACAAGCCCGCATCATCCAAGTCAGAGAAGAATAACGACTACCGGGCCGAGGATATCCAGGTCCTGGAGGGGCGACAGGCGGTGCGCCGCCGCCCCGGTATGTACATCGGCTCAACCGACCAGCGCGGACTGCACCACCTGGTCTACGAAATCACCTACAATTGTATCGACGAGGCCATGGCCGGCTGCTGCGACAACGTCTGGGTAACCCTCTGTCAGGATAACAGCGTCCGGGTGGAAGATAACGGGCGCGGCATTCCGGTAGATATTCACCCCACCACCAAAATAACCGCCCTGGAAACGGTAATGACCATCCTGCACGCCGGAGCCAAGTTCGGCGGGCATACCTACCAGGTATCGGGCGGCCTGCACGGGGTGGGCGCCTCGGTGGTCAACGCCCTCTCCTCCTGGCTCAAAGTCGATGTCAGACGCGACGGCAAGCAGCACCACCAGGAATATAAGCTGGGCATCCCCACCGGCGCGGTAGAGGTGGTCGGCAAAGCCAGCGGTACCGGCACCACCGTCGCCTTCCTGCCCGACAAGCAGATATTCGGTGAGGCCAAATGTGAGTTTAATACCATCAGCGAGCACCTGCGCGAGCTGGCCTACCTGAACAAGGGTCTGGAAATATATATCGCCGACGAGGCTACGGGCAAGGAAAGGACCTACTATTTCGAGGGGGGCATTACCGGCTTTGTCCGCCAGCTTAACCGAAACCGGGTGGTGCGCCACCGCCATCCTATCTATATCTCCAAAGCGGCCAACGGCACCATGGTGGAGGCGGCCCTACAGTATAACGACGGCTTTTCCGAGTCTTCCTTCAGCTTCGCCAACTGCGTTAATACCATCGACGGCGGTACCCACCTCACCGGCTTCCGCTCGGCGCTGACCCGGGTACTTAACGACTACGCCCGCAAGAACAAGCTGATTAAGGAGGACGAGCCTAATTTAATCGGTGAGGACGTCAGGGAAGGCCTTACCGCCGTTATCAGCGTCAAGCTGGCCGAGGCCCAGTTCGAGGGGCAGACCAAAGGCAAGCTGGGCAACCCGGAGGTAAAGAGCCACGTGGAGAGCGCCGTGGGGGAGGGGCTGTCCCTCTACTTCGAAGAGCACCCCGACGACGCCCGGAGAATCGTGGAAAAGTGCCTCCTCGCCGCCAAGGGCAGAGAGGCCGCCCGCAAGGCCAGGGACCTCATCGTCAAGCGGGGCAGTCTGGAGACAGCCACCCTGCCCGGCAAGCTGGCTGATTGTTCAGAGAGAGACCCCAGCCACTCCGAGCTGTACCTGGTGGAGGGGCCTTCCGCCGGAGGTTCGGCCAAGGAGGGGCGCAACCGCCGCTTCCAGGCTATCCTGCCGCTGCGGGGTAAAATCCTCAATGTGGAGAAGGCTTCTCCGGACAAGATGCTGTCCCACGAGGAAATCCGGGCTATCATCACCGCCCTGGGGACGAGCATTGACGATGAATTTGACCTGTCCAAGCTCCGCTACCACCGGGTTATACTGATGACTGACGCCGACGTCGACGGCTCCCACATCCGCACCCTGCTGCTCACCTTCTTTTTCCGCCACATGGCCGAGCTGATCAATAACCAGCACCTCTATATCGCCCAGCCGCCCCTCTACCGGGTCAAGGCGGCCAAGCACAAGCAGTGGGTCTACTCCGAGCCGGAGAAGGAAGAGGTTCTGGCCAAGCTCAAAGAGAGCCGCAAGGTGGAGGTCCAGCGCTACAAGGGCCTGGGCGAGATGAGCGCCGAGCAGCTCTGGGAGACAACCATGAACCCGGATACCCGCACCCTGCTGGAAGTGACTGTTGAAGACGCCGCCAAGGCTGACCACATCTTCCATATGCTGATGGGGGACGAGGTGCCGCCGCGCAAGGCCTTTATCCAGGCGCACGCCCGCAGCGTTAAGAACCTGGATATCTAGCCGTTCGAGTTCTTTACGTACAGCTTGTGCTCTATGATATACCGCTCCACCGGCTCGGGGACGAGCTGGTGAATTGACAGACCCCGGGCAACGCGGGCCCTGATTTCGGAAGCGCTGATCTCTATCTGCGGCGTATCCAGCATCACCAGGCTTTTGGCCAGGCCGGGGACGGCCGCTTCCAGGGAGTCCAGGTCGGGGGTGGCAAAGCCCACCCGGCGCACCGGCACCAGGCGGCACAGCTTGACCAGCCGCGATGGCTGGTGCCACCGGGGCAGCTGGTTCAGATTGTCCCAGCCCAGAATAAAGAACAGCTTATCCTCAGCCCCAATATGTTGGCTGAGGTCAGCCATGGTGTCCACCGTATAAGAAGGGCCGGGTCTGTCTATCTCCATAGTTGACAGCTTGAAAGCCGGCTCATCGGTGATGGCCAAGCGCACCATCTCCATCCGGTGCTGGGGCGGGGAGATGGCGTTGGCGTTATTGAGCTTGAGCCAGGGCTGGCCCGCCGGCACGAAGAGGACCTCGGCCAGATCGAGGCGGGCGCGCACCTCTTCGGCGATAATCAGGTGCCCCATATGAATGGGGTCAAAGGTTCCCCCCAGCACGCCGATATTCATATTAGGGCCACTCCCATTCAAAATTGCCGCAGCGAACCCTGTTGCCGGGCTTGACCCCGGCCCGCTCCAGGGCCTTGGTCACCCCCAGCCGGGCCAGCTGCTGGCGCAACTCGCCGGGAAGACCGGGGCTGGCCTCATCAGGGCGGATAATGATGCGCTCCAGTTCCGGAGCCGTCACCACAAAGGTATCGCCTTCCCGGTGCACCGCGGGGGCGGCACGGCGGGGCGGGGGGTGAAAGACCTTCTTGGGGACTTTTATACCGCCGGCCTCGACCTGCGGGATTGACCGAAGTAAATCCATGGTCTCGGCCATAAGCTCGGGGAGGCCCTGGCCGCTGGCCGCCGAGACGAAAAAGACATCAGTACCGACTTCTCTAAAGCTTCCCCTTATCTCGGCCAATCTAGCCTCGACCTGGGGCAGGTCAATCTTATTTACCGCCACCAGCTGCGGCTTCCTCCCCAGCGCCGAGTCAAACAGGCTGAGCTCGGTGTTAACCTGGGTCATATCCGCCGCCGGCGACGCCGAGCTGCCGTCAACCAGGTGTATTAACACCCGGGTACGCTCAACATGGCGCAGAAAATCGTGCCCCAGACCCCGACCCAGGTGGGCGTCCTCAATCAGCCCCGGAATCTCGGCTAAGACAAAGCTTTTGGGGCCGACCTCGACCAGGCCCAGCACCGGCTCGCGGGTGGTGAAGGGGTAGCTGGCTATCTTGGGCTTGGCCGCCGAAACTGCTGTCAGCAGGGTCGACTTGCCCACATTGGGGTAGCCGATAAGGCCGACATCGGCGATGATCTTGAGCTCCAGGATGATGGCCAGCTCCTCGCCCATCTCTCCCTGCTGGGCAATCTGCGGCGCCTGGTTGGTCGAGGTGGCAAAATGCGTATTGCCCTTACCCCCCCGGCCCCCCTTAGCCACCACCACCGGCTGGCCCGGCTGTTCCAGGTCGGCGATAAGGCTATCACCACCTATCTGTGACTTAAAGATAATCACCGTCCCCACCGGCAGGGTCAATACCAAATCTTCCCCGTTCTTACCGTGCTTCTTCTGGCCGGCCCCATCCCGGCCCCTGGCGGCTTTAAAGCTTCTCTTCCGCCGGAAGGCCCTCAGGCTGGTTACCGCCTCATCAGCTACCACCACCACGTCACCACCATCGCCGCCGTCACCGCCATCGGGGCCGCCGAAGGGGACAAACTTCTCGTGGCGAAAGCTGACCGCGCCGCTGCCGCCATCACCCGCCCCGACCGTTATCTCAGCTCTATCAATCATTGATTCCTGACTTTATTAACAAAATGTTAACTTTCACCGGCTGGTAGGGGTATTATAACCTTATACCCTCGGTTTGTCTTAACAGCACTAATTATAATACCTTAAGCTACCGGGTGGCTAGGCGGACCGTCCGGCCTGGGGAAAAGGGGCTAAGCACCAAGCTGCTTTGTTTTGGCTTATCCACAAAGGGGGGCAGTTTTGCACCACCAACGACGTTGGCCCTGTTAGCTGTCGGTTCATAGGCGGTGGTTTGCCGTGGAAAGCCCCGGTTTTACTAACGGCGGGACCTGGGCGGGCGCTGGAGCCCTTTTTGAAGGTCCAGCACCTGGCGCCGCAGGTGGGGGTCGTTGTCCATGTCGCTGGTTATCTTGCGGCAGGCGTGGATAACGGTGGCGTGGTCCCGTTTGCCGAACTCCAGCCCGATCTGGGCCAGCGAGCAGTTGCCGGCCTCTTTGAGCAGGTACATGGCCACCTGCCGGGCTAAAGCCGTGGCCCGGTCCCGCTTGCGGCCAGTCAGGTCGGCCGGGGTCAGCTGGAAGCGCTCGGCGACTACCTTCATTACCAGTTCCGGGTCAATGGCGGTTTTATTGCTGGCGGGGGTGATATCCTGCACCGCCCGGGCGGCCAGCTCTGGGGTGAGTATGGCGCCGAAGAGCTTGGCGTAGGCCACCGCCCGGTTCAGCGAGCCTTCCAGCTCCCTGATGTTCTGCTGTATGCGCTGGGCGATGAACTCGAGCACGTCCAGGGCTACCTCTATTTCCTTTTGCTTGGCCTTGGCCTTTAAGATGGCCAGGCGGGTGTCAAAATCAGGCGGCTGGATATCGGCAATCAGCCCCCACTCGAAGCGGGAGCAGAGTCGGTCGCCCATGTCGGGCAGGGACTTGGGGGGGCGGTCGCTGGCCAGGACAATCTGGCGGTTGGCGTTGTGCAGCTCGTTGAAGGTGTGGAAGAAACTCTCCTCGGTCTGTTCCTTGCCCACCAGGAACTGGATGTCATCTATCAACAACATATCAACATGGCGGTACTTGCGGCGGAACTCGGCGGTGCTCCTGGTCTGGATGGCGCTGACGAACTCGTTGGTGAACTGCTCGGCGCTGACATAGAGTGCCTTGATGTTTTCGGTCTGTGTCAGGTTGTAGATGGCCTGCATGAGGTGGGTCTTGCCCAGGCCCACCCCGCCGTAGATGAACAATGGATTGTAGCTGGCGCCTGGCTTTTCGGCCACGCTCCGGGCGGCGGTGTAGGCCAGGCGGTTACTCTGGCTGACCACGAAGTTATCAAAGGTGTATCTGGCGTTGCCGCCGGGGCCGGTTGTCTGCCCGGTGGCGGCCGCCTCTGAAGCTACCTGGAAATGGACCTCGATACCGGGGTGGGTAAGTCCGATGAGGGTCTTTTCAATCAGGGAGCGCTGGTTTCGGGCCAGATACTCGGCGACAAAGGTATTGGGGACCCCGACCACGAAGCGGTTGTTCTCATAGCTTAAGCCGGTGGTCTTTTCCAGCCAGGTGCGGGAGTTGGGCTTGGTTACCTGAAGTTGTAATTCACCCAGAGCCGTTTCCCAGATTTCTTGAGCCGGCCTGGCTTCCATATATTCCCCCTGTCTCACTCCTAGAAGATTTTAAGCGTTGTTCTGTAAACTAAAGTCAAGACTGACCGGGCGGCCTGTTGGGGGAAGAAGGTCAGAAGGCGGGTTTTTTTGGTGATTGGTTATTAGGATAATCGGTGGGTTGGGGGATGGCAAACTTTGTGTGGCTGGGTGGGGAGGGTTGGGGGAGGTTGGCTGGCCTTGTTAGCTCTGTCTGGCTTGTTTTTCTGGCCAATATCGGAGGGATAGATACAAAAAGAAAAACTTGTTGCTAAAAATTTTTGGTGTTAAAATTCTAGCACCGGGAGGGAAAAATTGCGCCTTGTTTTCATGGGTAGTCCTCAGTTTGCCGTCCCCCCTCTGGAGCGCCTGCTGGTCAGTAAATATCAGGTGGCGGCGGTCTATACCCAGCCGGACAGGCAGGCGGGGAGGGGGCGGAGTCTGTTTTCTTCCCCGGTGAAACAGGCTGCCCAGGCCCGGGGGCTGACAGTGGTTCAGCCGGCCAGCTTGAAGACGTCCGGAGTGGTAGAGCAGCTTAAGGGCTTTGAGCCCGATGCTATCGTGGTGGCCGCCTTCGGCCAGATTCTGCCTGAATCGGTGCTGGCCCTGCCCCGACTGGGCTGCCTAAACATCCACCCCTCGCTGCTGCCCAGATTCAGGGGCGCCTCACCGGTGGCCTCGACTATCCTGGCTGGCGACGATTTCAGTGGCGTCAGTGTTATGGTGATGGACGAAGGGCTGGATACCGGCCCGGTGCTGGCCCGGGCGCAGATACCCGTTTCCCCCCGGGATACCACCGGCTCGCTTACCGAAAAGCTGTCCCGGCTGGGGGCCCAGCTGCTGGGTGAGGTCCTGGTGAGCTGGGGGCGGGGTGAGCGTACCCCCCGGCCCCAGGATGAAAGTGAGGCGACCTACTGCAGCCCCATCGCCAAGGAGGAGGGGGAGATTGACTGGCGGCGGCCGGCAATCGATATCTGGCGGCGGGCGCGGGCCTTTAACCCCTGGCCGGGTTGCTATACCCGGTGGCGGGGTAAAACTCTAAAGATTATCGAGGCGGCGCCGCTGGGCGGGGAGGAGAATGCCGGGGTGGGGCAGGTGGTGGCGCTGGACTCTAGGGCTGGCTTCGGCGTCGGCACCGGCGACGGGGTTCTGGGCGTCTTAAGAGTCCAGCTGGAGGGGAAGAGGGCGATGCCCGCCGACGAATTCCTGCGGGGGCAGCGGGACTTTATCGGGATGGTGCTGCCATCCAGTTAAAGGGGAGGTTTTTTTGTCTAAACCCAAGGACTTAAGCCGGTTTTCGGCTCTGGTGGATATTATCGCGCGCTTAAGGGCGCCCGACGGCTGCCCCTGGGACCGCAAGCAGACCCACGCCTCGCTGCGGGAAAACCTGCTGGCCGAGTGCTACGAAGTTCTGGAAGCGCTCGACGAGGGGGACTCAACCAAGCTCAGTGACGAGCTGGGCGACCTGCTGATGCAGATCGTGCTCCACGCCCAGATTGCCAGCGAAGCCGGGGAGTTCGGGCTGGGGGAGGTCATCGAGAACATCAACACCAAGCTCATCCACCGTCACCCCCATATCTTCGGCTCGACAAAAGTCAGGGACGCCGAGGAGGTGGCGCTTAACTGGGAGGTGCTCAAGGGGGAAGAGAGGGATCCTGACGCCTCCATCCTGGAGAGCGTGCCCAGGCAGATGCCGGCCCTGGGCTACAGCCAGGAAGTCCAGCGCCGGGCAGCTCACCTCGGCTTTGACTGGGAGGATGACGAGGGCGTCATCGAAAAGCTGGCCGAGGAGGTCAGCGAGTTCCGGCAGGCCGACAGCCAGGAGGAGAAGGCGGAGGAGTTCGGCGACCTGCTCTTTACCCTGGCCAATATCGCCCGCCGGATGGAGATAGATTTAGAGGCGGCGCTGAGGGAGGCCAATAGGCGCTTCTATAAGCGCTTTACCTATATGGAGGCGGTCTGCCGTAAGCGGGGGCTGAACTTGGGCGAGCTTTCCTTTGACGAGCAGAATAAAATCTGGGAGGAAGCCAAGAAGAGGGTGGGCTAAAACATATAGACATATCGGTGTTTGTATGTTATTATCGGGGGGAGGTGGAGATATGGCTTTGAAGCGGACAACGATTTTTCTCACTGAAGAGCAGCATGAGAGGCTCCGCCGGCTGGCATTTGAGCAGCGGACTTCTATGGCTAAGCTCCTGCGTGATGCTGCTCTAGAGATACTGGAAGACGAGCATGATGTTTCCTGGGGGTTGCAGGCTTTAGCTGATGAGGAAGGCACTGTTACCTGGGAGCAGTATCAGCGCCAAAGAAAAGAGTGGGAACTCCGGGGTGAGTTACCAGATTAAGCTGAGGCGAATAGCCCAGAGGCAGTTAGATGTGATTGGCGGACGGGATTACCAGGCAGTTGCCAGAGCTATCTCAACTCTGGAGCAGGAGCCGAGACCGCCGAGAGTCAAAAAGCTGGCTTTAAGTGACTTGTGGCGCATAAGAGTAGGGCGTTATAGAGTGTTATACGCTGTAGATGATAAACAAGGTCTGGTTACAGTTGTGGGAGTGGCTAGGCGGGTGGGAGATACCTATAGGAGACAGTAAAAAGCCCCTCTTAAAAGGGCAAGACCTTCCGCCCTGACATGTCATTTATCAGTATCGCCGCCGAGTCATACCAGGCGATTAAAGCCACCAGAATCCCCAGGTAGCCCCCGGCCAGCTTAAAGCCGGAGACGTACTCGCCCGCCGCCAGCAAAAAGAAGGTGATGGTCAGCGCGATAAAGAGGACCAGGAGTCCCCTGGGCGCCCTGGCGGCGGCGAAGGTGGCGTAGAGGGTAAACAGGCCCCAGGCGACCAGGAAAAAGGCTAACCCGGCCGGCGGCACCGCAGCTATTATGCCCGCCGCCTCCAGGACTATCATCAGCGCCAGCCCCATCCAGAACGAGCCGAAAGAGGTAAAACAGGTTGCCCCGAAGATGTTACCGCTCTTAAATTCCCACATTCCGGCCAGCACCTGAGCCAGCCCCCCGTAGAAGAAAGCCATCGGCAGGACGACGCCGATGTTGGCCGGGGCAATAATCCCCGCGTTTATTACGCTCAGCAGAAATGTGGTCAGGGCAAACGCCCCCAGTCCCAGAGCCCCCGGATTGGCTATTTTGTCAGACATGCACGATTCCTCTTTCTAATTTCTTTTTGTGCTATAATGAACGGCAATCGGCGTTAGAGACTGCAAAAAATCGGGGCGAGAGGGTTTGAACCTCCGACCTCCGCGTCCCGAACGCGGCGCGCTACCAGGCTGCGCTACGCCCCGATGGCTAATATTATAGGCAAATTTAGTTTTGATTGCAAAGGGGGGAATCACCTGGTTTTTAGAGTAAGTATTCTTTCCCACCCTCCCGCCCATAGAGGTCTGGCCTCTATCAACTCCTTTAAACTGGGTGGAGAGAAAGGGAAACAGGATAATAGAAAAAGGGGGGGATTAGGCTGATTTTTAGAGAGAGTCTTCTTTCCCACCCAGCCCACCCTCAAAGGCTTTGCCTTTAAAAATCTTTCGGAAATGGGGGTGGGAAAAGGATTGTGGTTTCTCCTCCCCGCTGGGGTGGGGGAAGGAGAGTCCAAGAGGGTACCACCCTTTTGGGTGGGTGGGTATGGGCAGAAAGAGAACTGGTAAAATGGGGTGGGGATAAAGGGGCTTTAGCCCTTCCTATAAGGGCGATGGGCGGGAAAAGATGTAAAATGGGGGTGGGGAAGAGAGTAAAATGAGATACTGCGTCCTGATAATTGACGGCGCCGCCGGCCTGCCAATACCGGCGCGGGGAGGTAAAACCTGCCTGGAACTGGCCGATACCCCCAACCTCGACGCCATGGCTAAAGAGGGGGAGATGGGGCTGGTGCGCACCGTGCCAGCAGGGATGGAGCCGTCCAGCGCCTGTGCCTGCATGTCGGTGCTGGGCTACGATCCTAAAGTCTACTATAGGGGGCGGAGCGCCATTGAGGCCCGAAGTATGGATATACCCATCGGGGAGGGGGAGGTGGTCTTCCGCTGCAACCTGGTGGCCATCCGTGACGGCAAGATGTGGAGCTACAGCGCCGGCTACATCAGCACCGGGGAGGCGGAAAAGCTTATCGCTGCCTTAAACGAGAAACTGGGTGACGATGATATTCGCTTCTATCCCGGCGTCAGCTACCGGCATATATTAAAGCTCAAGGGGCATGAGGATGCCCTGGAGGCCAGCTGCACCCCGCCCCATGATATTCCCGATAGACCAATAGATAAGTTTATGCCCGGAGGTGAGGGCAGCGATATCCTGCGCGACCTGATGGGGCGCTCCGAGGCGGTGCTCCGCTACCACCCGGTGAACGAGAAGCGGCGGTCCCGCGGTGAAATACCGGCCACCACCATCTGGCTCTTCTGGGGCAGCGGCCGGGTGCCGGAGATACCCCCCTTCCAGCAGGTCTACGGCTTAAGCGCTGCCCTCACCTCCGGGGTTGACCTGCTTAAAGGCCTGGCCAAGATGGTGGAGATGGAGGTGCTGGATATAGATGGGGTAACCGACGGCCTGGACAACGACTTCGCCGCTCAGGCTGAGGGTGCCCTGGAAGCGCTCGCCGAGAATGACCTGGCGGTTGTTCACATCGAGGCTCCCGATGAGGCGGCCCACGCCGGCGTCATTGATGATAAGATTGAGGCTATCCACCGGATAGACAAGGAAGTTGTGAGCCGGCTGCGCTCCTGGGGTGAGGATGACCTGCGGCTTCTGGTTATGCCCGACCACCCCACCCCAATAAAAAGCCGTACCCACAGCCCGGAGCCGGTGCCCTTTCTGCTGTGGGGGGTGGGTTTTAAGCCCAACGGGGCCAAGAGCTTTAGCGAGATTGAGGCAAAAGGGACTGGTCTTTTTATCGAGGATGGGTATAATATTATGAAAAGGCTGGTGGGAGAAAAGGGGAGGGATTAGGCTAGTTTTTAGAGAGAGTCTTCTCTCCCACCCTCCCGCCCATAGAGGTTAGACCTCTGTTAACTCCTTTTCACGGGGGTGGGGAGAGAAAGTGATAGAAGCGCAGCTTATGAGGGTGGGTTGGGTGGGAAGATTGAACACCGTTTAAAACGGGGGTGGGGTTAAGAACTAATGGCTATAGTTGTGCAGAAATACGGCGGAAGTTCGGTGGGAGACGCCGAGAAGATAAAGAACGTCGCCCGGCGCATCGCCGCCGCCAAGGATAAGGGCAACGAGGTGGTGGCCGTCGTTTCGGCGATGGGCGACACCACCGACGAGCTGGTGGAGCTGGCCTACTCCGTCACCGACCAGCCCAGCGAGCGCGAGTTCGACGTGCTGCTCTCCACCGGCGAGATTGTCTCCAGCACCCTGCTGGCCATGGCGCTGCGGGCTATGGGCTACGAGGCCATCAGCCTCTCCGGCGCCCAGGCCGGGATAAGGACCGACGCCGTCTACAGCCGGGCCCGCATCGTGGGGGTTGACCCGGAGAGGATAGTCAGGGAGCTGGACAAGGGGCGAATCGTCATCGTGGCCGGCTTCCAGGGGATTACGGAGGAGATGGATACCACGACCTTAGGTCGCGGTGGTTCGGATACGACGGCGGTGGCTTTAGCCGTCAGCCTGGGGGCCGAGGTCTGCCAGATATACACCGACGTCGAGGGGGTCTATACCGCCGACCCCAGGGTCGTCCCCGAAGCTAAAAAGCTGGCCGAGATTGGCTACGAGGAGATGCTGGAGCTGGCCAGCTACGGGGCCAAGGTGATGCACCCCCGGGCGGTGGAGCTGGGTGAGCTGTTCAACATGCCTATTCTGGTTGCCTCCAGCTTTACCGATAATCCGGGTACACTAATTCATGGAGGGGGAGCTATGGAAGTGCGCAATAAGGTGACTAGTATCGCTCATGATCTGGATGTGGCCAAGATAACCGTGGTCGGCGTGCCCGACCAGCCCGGTATCGCCGCCGCTATCTTCGAACCCCTGGCTAAAGCCAATATCAGTATAGATACTATCGTGCAGAACGCCAGTATCAATAATATCACCGATTTAACCTTCACCGTGGCTAAAAGCCAGCTGGCCAAAGCTATGGAGAAGGTGAAACCTATCGCTAAGTCAATCGGTGCCGGGGACTGCGTCAGCGACGCTAAAATGGGTAAGGTCACCATTGTCGGCACCGGCATGCAGAACACCCCCGGCTTTGCCGCCCGGATGTTTTCCGCCCTCAGTGAGCAGGGGATTAACATCCAGCTTATCTCCACCTCGGAGATAAGAATCACCTGTATCATTGATGAGGCTAAGGTTAAAGACGCTGTCAAAGCCCTGCACCGCGCCTTCGAGCTGGAAGAATAGTTTAGCCGTATGGAGAAATAGTTTTACATCATTCGTAAATTAGCTTGTCTTGCCGCTGTGTCTGGGTTAAAATACTATATTCTGGACTAATTGCGGGGGACCCGGATGGCCTATCAGGAAGAGGAACAGGTAAGGCTGAGGCGGCAGCGCAGCAAGCAGGCCATTGCCCTGGCCATGCAGGGGCGGTGGCGGGAGGCGGTGGCGGCCAATCAGGAGATAATCGCCAGCTTTCCCCATGATGTTGACGCCTATAACCGCTTGGGCCGGGCCTACATCGAGCTGGGGGATTATGCCCAGGCCAAGGAATCCTACGAGCGGGCTATCGAGTTTGACCCCTATAATATCATCGCCCAGAAGAACCTGCGCCGTCTGCCCTATCTGGGGGAGGGGGGCTCGGAGGCTGATTCCGACCGGGCCGAACCTCAGCATTTCATCGAAGAGACCGGCAAGGCGGGGGTGGTTAACCTCTACCGGCTGGCCCCCCCTGCGGTACTGGCCAGAATGGCCGCTGGCAACAAGGTATATTTGAAGGTGGACGGCTCCGGTTTAACCGTAACCAACGCCCGCGGTGAGTACCTGGGGCAGGTTGAGACCAGGCACGCCCAGCGGCTGGGCAAGCTGATGGGGGGGGGCAACCAGTATGCCGCCGCTATCGTCAGCGCCGCCGAGGACCGGGTGCTGGTTATTATCCGGGAGGTATACCAGGACCCCTCTCAGGCGGGGGTGCTTTCCTTCCCGCCGAGGGGTGGGGAGAGCCTGCGTCCTTATGTTAGTGGCAAAATGCTGAGGCGGGAGCTGGAGCATATCGAGGCTGAGGCGGAAGAGCCTGCGGAGAAGGAGACCGGGGATAAGGGTGACGATACTGAGGAGTAGGAGGTTTTAACCAGCTATGGTGTTAGGCAGAACCCGACCGGTAAATATAGAAGAGGAGATGAGCAGCTCCTACCTCGATTACGCTATGAGCGTCATCGTTTCCCGCGCCCTGCCCGACGTGCGGGACGGCCTAAAACCGGTACAGCGCCGTATTCTCTACGCCATGGCTGAGCTGGGGCTGGTGCCGCCCAGCCCCCACAAGAAGAGCGCCCGTATCGTCGGTGAGGTGATGGGTAAATATCACCCCCACGGCGATTCTCCTATTTATGAAGCCATGGTGCGCATGGCCCAGAGCTTCTCCATGCGCTATCCTCTGGTTGACGGGCAGGGTAACTATGGCAGTGTTGATAATGACCCGCCGGCGGCGATGCGCTATACCGAGGCCCGCCTGGCGCCTATTTCCGAGCAGATGCTGGTTGATATTGATAAAGAAACGGTCGGCTTCCAGCCCAACTTTGATGACAGCCTGAAAGAGCCGGCAGTGCTGCCCACCAGGCTGCCCAACCTGCTGGTCAACGGCAGCGCTGGCATCGCCGTGGGCATGGCCACCAACATCCCCCCGCATAATTTAACCGAGGTCTGCGATGCCATCGCTTACCTCATCGAAAACCCTGAGGCCACCGTCGACGAGCTTACCCAGTTCGTCAAGGGGCCCGACTTCCCCACCGCTGGTATTATGCTGGGGGGGGAGGGGATTAAGAACGCCTACGCCACCGGACACGGCAAGGTGGTCATCCGGGCCAAGGTGATGGTCGGTGACGACGGCGGGGCGGGGCGGCACCGCATCCTGGTCACCGAGCTGCCCTACCAGACCAATAAGGCGGCGCTGGTGGAGCGGATTGCCGATCTGGTTAAAGCCAGGAAGGTGGAGGGCATCAGCGGGCTGAGGGATGAGTCCGACCGCCAGGGTATGCGTATTGTTATTGAGCTTAAGCGGGAAGCCCAGCCCAGGCAGGTGCTCAATAACCTCTATAAGTACACCGCCATGCAGTCTTCCTTCTTCATTAACATGCTGGCGCTGGTTGACGGGCAGCCCCGCGTTATCAGCCTTAAAGAGGCGCTGCAGTATTTTATTGATTTCCGCCGCCAGGTTATCACCCGGCGCTCTAAATTTGAGTTGAAAGTGGCCAGGTCCCGGGCGCATATCCTGGAGGGCCTGAAGATTGCCCTGGATAACATCGATAAGATTATTGCCACCATCAAGAAGGCGGCCACGGCCGAGACTGCCCGCCGCGACCTGATGGACGGCTTCGGCTTATCGCAGGCGCAGGCTCAGGCCATCCTCGATATGCAGCTGCGCCGGCTGGCTAACCTGGAGAGGAAAAAGCTCCTTGATGAGTACGCCGAATTGCTGAAGACTATCTCCTACCTGGAGGACCTGCTGGCTACCCCCAGAAGGATACTGGCCCTGATAAACGAGGAGGTTGGCGAGCTTAAAGCCAAGTTTGGCGACGAGCGGCGCACCAAGATAAGCGAGGAGGAGATAACCGAGTTCCGCGAGGAAGACCTTATCCCCCACCAGCGGGTGGTGGTGACGCTGAGTAAGCGCGGCTTCGTCAAGCGGGTGGCCTCCCCTAGCTACCGCTCGCAGCACCGCGGTGGCAAGGGCATCATCGGCATGGTTACCCGGGAGGCGGATGCGGTGAGGCTGCTGGTGGTGGCCGATACCCATGATAACCTGCTCTTCTTCACCAACCGGGGGCGGGTCTTTCATCTTAAGTGTTACGAGATTCCCGCCGACAGCACCCGGACGGCTAAGGGGATAGCCCTGGTTAATCTCTTTTCCATTACCGAGAACGAGCGGGTGACGGCTATGGTGGCGCTGCCCGATTTCAAGCCCGGAGCCTTTCTGTTGATGGCTACCAGCGGCGGCGAGATTAAAAAGACGATGGTGGATAAATTTGCCGCCGTGCGCTCAAGCGGGCTTATCGCCATGGACCTGGAGCCGGGAGACGAGCTGGTGGCCGCCCGCCTGGCTACCGACAAGGACGACGTCCTGCTGGCCACCGAGCGGGGGCAGTCCATCCGGTTCGCCGTCTCCGAGTTGAGGGGGGTCAGCCGGACCAGCGGCGGGGTGCGCGGTATCCGCCTCGGCGCCGACGACCGGGTGGTGGGTATGGATATTATGAGTCCTGACGGCTATGTTTTGACCGTTACCAGCGGCGGCTACGGTAAGCTGACCCCGGTGGACGATTATCCCAAGCAGCACCGGGCCGGGGGTGGGGTGAGGACCTTTAAGCTTACTGAAAAATCAGGTAAGGTTGCCGCTTCTGCGGTGGTCTCTTTAAAGCAACAGGTAATGATTATCTCGGCGGAGGGCATCGTCATCCAGACGCCGGTTAAGGAGAAAGACCCCCGCCAGGGCATCACCGTCCAGGGGCGGAGCACCCAGGGGGTGAAGCTGCAGGACCTCGACACCGGTGACCGGGTGGTGGCCATCGCCTGTTTTGAGAAGGAGGCTAAATAGTGAGTTCTTACTCACTGTCCGGAAAGGTGGCCGTGGTCACCGGGGGGCGGCGGGGCATCGGCAGGGCTATCGCCCTGGCTCTGGCCGGGGCCGGGGCTGATATTGCTCTCTGCGACCGCACTATTGATGACGGCCAGCTTGAAGCCGCCGCCGATGAAGCCAGAAAGCTGGGGCGGCGTTCTCTGGCGGTTAAAGCCGACATCACCAGTAAGGCTGACGTAGATAATTTCGTCCAGAAGGTAGCCGATGAGCTGGGCGCTATCGATATTCTGGTAAACAATGCCGCCATGAATATCAGGGCGCCGCTGCTCGAGCTGCCGGAAGACGGCTGGGACCGGGTTATCAACACCGACCTTAAAGGGTACTACCTCTGCACCCAGGCGGCGGGCAGGGTAATGGTGGAACAAAAGCGGGGCAACATCATTAATATCGCCTCCACGGCGGCGCTGAAGGCGGCTGCCGAAATGGGCGCCTACTGCATCGCTAAGGCGGGGGTGGTTATGCTTACTAAAGTTCTGGCGGTGGAGCTGGGGCAGTATAATATACGGGTTAACGCCGTTGCCCCCTACATCGTCAAGACCAAATTCAGCCAGCCGTTGTGGAGTGAGCCCGAAGCCCTGAAGCAGATTGAGTCCGAGATACCGGTGGGGCGGCTGGCTGAGACCGGGGACATAACGGGGGCGGTGCTGTTTCTGGCCGCCGACGCCTCCGGCTACATCACCGGGCAGACTATTATCGCTGACGGCGGCTCAACCTTCTAGCTTCTGCCGGCAGTCCTTTTGCCAGCGTTCCAGCCCGCAGGCATTGCAGGGATGCTGGCGGCAGTCCGGGGTTTCCTCACCTTTGAGAGAGCGCCGGTATTCCCTCTTGAGGAAGTCCGGGCTTACCCCAGCGTCAATGTGAGACCAGGGTAAAAGCTCGTCCAGCGAGCGCTCCCGGTGGGCGTAAAATCCGGGTTCCAGCCCGCTTTTGGCAAAGGCGTCCAGCCAGTTCTGGTAGTTGAAGCGTTCGTCCCAGGCGTCAAAGGCCGAGCCCGACTTCCAGGCGTCATGGATAACCCGGCCAATTCTCCTATCGCCCCGCGACAGGGCCGCCTCCAGCAAACTGGTTCTGGGGTCGGCCCAGGAGAGACGGCTTCCTTTTCGGCGCAGCCCTGCTTTTAGCCGTTCGTGCTTGGCGCTTAACTGCTCCTGGCTTGCCTGGGCCACCCACTGGAAGGGGGTGTGGGGCTTGGGGATAAAGGTGGACAGGCTGATTCTAACCTGGGGCATGCCGCCCTTGGTTCCCCTGCCGGCGGCCCGGATTTTGGCCACCAGTTCAATGATAGCCTCGATGTCTTCCATGGTCTCGGTGGGCAGGCCGAGCATAAAGTATAATTTAAGGCTCCTCCAGCCCCGGGCGAAGGCGGCCGCCGCCGTTTCCAGGATGGCTGCCTCGGTGATGCCCTTATTGACGATGCGGCGCAGCCTTTCACTGCCCGCCTCCGGGGCAAAAGTAAGCCCGGTCTTACGGCGCGAGGGCAGGGACTCCATCAGCTTTAACGAGAAGCTGTCAATACGCAGGCTGGGCAGTGACAGCGCCAGGTTTTTATAGTTATGAGCCAGTTGAGCTACCAGCTCCTCAATATGGGGGTAGTCGCTGGAGCTTAATGATACCAGGGATATTTCGTTGTAGCCGCAGTTTTTAATAAGCTCATCCACCGCCTGAATTACCTCCGATTGGGGGCGCTGGCGCCGGGGGCGGTAGACAACCCCCGCCTGGCAGAAGCGGCAGCCGCGGGTGCAGCCCCGCTGAATCTCGACGGCGCCGCGGTCGTGGACGACTTCTATATAGGGGACGACCGGCCGGGTGACCGGAGGCGGCAGCTTGTCAACTATCCGCCGCTCGATGACCGCTTTAGCTTGCGCTACCGTTGGGGTAATGCTTTTGACCAAACCATCCGACTCATATTCCACTTTATAAAAACCGGGAACATAGACACCGGGGATTTTAGCCACTTCATGTAGCAACTCTTTTTTGCTGGCTTTACTATTTTCCCACTGCCGCAGGCAATCGACCAGCTCCGGCAGCACTTCTTCACCCTCGCCGATGACGAAGAAGTCGATAAAATCGGACATGGGTTCGGGGTTGAGGCAGCAGCTGCCGCCGGCGATTATTATGGGGTGGGTATCGTCTCTTTCCGCCGCCAGAACCGGTATCTGCGCCAGGTCTAAAATATTCAGGACGTTGGTGTAGGCCAGCTCGTAGTCTATAGAGAAGCCGATGACGTCAAAGTCTTTAAGCGGGCGTTTAGATTCCAGAGTGAGCAGGGGGATGCCGGCCGCCCGCAGGGCGGCTTCCATATCGGCCCAGGGGGCGAAGACCCTCTCGGCCAGGACGTCTTGCTGGCCGTTTAAAATGTCGTAGAGGATGGGCAGGGCCATGTTGGACATGCCGATTTCATATAAATCGGGGTAGCAGAGGGCGAAGCGGAGAGCCGTTTTGTCCCAGTCTTTTATAACGCAGTTCCACTCGCCGCCGGTATAGCGGGCCGGCCTGGTCACCTGGTAGAGAATGCTGTCCGGGTAGCTCAATTACTGTCCTCCTGCAGCCATATAACTATAGACGATGGCTTCGGTTTTGACAATTCGTTTTACTTCCCACCCTGACCCACCCTACAGAGGTTATACCTCTATCAACTCTTTTTCACGGAGGACGGAGAGGGGGAGTGGGAATTTTAATCTTTCTCTCCTCCGCACTGGGGGTGGGGATAAAAGGGCTTTAAGCCCTTCCACATTAAGGGCGGCGGGTTTAATTGCCGTCCCCGGCAAGGGGTGGGGCGTAACCCTTCCATAAAGGGTGGTGGGTGGGAAAAGATTAAAACGGGGTGGGGAAGGAGAGCAAAGAGGGTTCAACCCTTGTGGGCGGGTGGGTATGGGAAGAAAGACAACTATTGAAAAAGGGGGGATTGCCGTCTACAATAGCAGCAACGGCTTGCAAGGAGAATAAAATGGAGCAGATATGGGCACCCTGGCGCATAAGGTATATAGAGACGGCGAAAGCCGGAGTTGGGGGGTGCTTCCTTTGTGAAAAACCCAAAGAGAATAAAGATGTGGCCAACTGCATCCTCTACCGGGGGAAGAAAAATTTCCTCGTCCTTAATAGCTACCCCTATAACCCGGGTCACCTGATGGTAGCCCCCTACCGCCATGTGGCCAGCCCGGCTGAGCTGACTGAAGAGGAGCGGCACGAGCATTTTGATATGGTCAGCCGGGGGGTCGAGATGTTGCGGGGAGTGTTTAAGCCCGGCGGCTTTAACATCGGCATGAACCTGGGCAGGACAGCCGGAGCCGGTGTAGCCGACCATATCCACACTCACATCGTGCCGAGATGGGTGGGGGATAGCAACTTTATGCCGGTGATAGCTGACGTGAGGGTGCTGCCGGAAGCCCTGGCTGAGACCTATGAAAAGCTGCAGGGCAAGTTCTAAGCCTTTAGCCCTGGGGCTTTCTGAACTTGGCTTGCAGTTCTTCTATCTGCCGTCTCTGTTTCTCTTCCTGCTGGTGTTGTTCCTGTAGCTCTTGTAGCCGTTCCTCGGTGATGGGCTCAAAGGACTTGACCTCGTTGTTTTCTATCCTGATGGCGAAAAGCTCCCGGCATTTCCAGCAGCGATAGGGCCCCTGGTAAGTCGGCTTGAGCAGAGACTGGCTGCCCTCGGTGCCACAGCTGGGGCATTTTATGGTTATCATCATGGCGGCACCTCCTTGTTAGATAATTGGTGCCCCCAAGGGAATTCGAATCCCTGTTTACGGCTTGAAAGGCCGCTGTCCTAGTCCACTAGACGATGGGGGCGTTATGCCCAAGTATAGCAAAGACAGCACTGGCTGACAATGTAATGTGCTAAAATAGTTTGAAGATGGGCGGCACTGACCAAGACAAAGGGGAGATGAGGGGGGGCTGGGTAAGAAACAGACTTCTTCCCATACTGGGCTTGCTCCTGGTTATCGGCATCGTCGTCGGTGTCTTTTTCTTTTACCGCAGCTACCCGGAGCGGGTTGAGGCCCTGGAAGGCTACGGCTACCTGGGGGTCTTTCTTATCAGCGTGCTCTTGAACGCCACCATAGTCCTGCCCGCCGGTAATTTCCTGGTGCTGGCCACCATGGGCGCCATCCTGCCTTCGGCTACCCTGGTGGGGCTGGCGGGGGGAATAGGGGCGGCTATCGGCGAACTGACCGGCTATGCCGCCGGTTACAGCGGGCAGGCCATAGTCTCCCGGCAGAGGGTCTATACCCGACTGAAGGGGTGGGTGGAGAGGTGGGGGATGCTGACCATCTTTGTCCTCTCTATAGCGCCCTTTGTCTTTGATTTAGCCGGCATAGCCGCCGGGGCGATACGCTTCCCCCTGTGGAAATTCTTCCTCGCCTGCTGGCTGGGGAGGACGATTTTATACCTTATTATCGCCTGGGGTGGGGCTCTGGGTTGGGAGGCGCTGCTGAATTTCCTGGGTTAGCCGGCTCCTTGATTTTAAAGAGCAGTGCCGAACCGATGATAAAATAGACCAGGCAAGCCCCCAGCATGACCTGGTAGCCCAACCCGTGGCTGTAGGCATTTAAGGGGTCAATGGCTATGCCTATAAGGCGGGCCAGGGCGGCCCCGCCGGCGGTAGCCAGATTGGTTAGCCCCAAATATCTGGCTTCCTCGCCTTTGGGTACCAAATCGGTGGCCAGCGCCCAGTTGCTTGAGAAGAAAGCACCCCCCGATACTGCCAGCAGCCCCCCGGCGACCATCAGTGCGGTGTAGTTATGAATTAAAAGCAGCAGCAGGATGCCCAGGGCGCCCAGCAGGCCGGAGGCGATGATTACCGGGCGGCGTCCTATCCGGTCCGATAGCCACCCGGCGGGATAGACCACCCCTATCAGGCAGATGCCGGCCACAATCAGCAGGTCGCCGGTGACCTGGCTGGGATTGGTTATTCCCACCACATCTATCAAAAAGTAGAGGGCGAAGGTCTGCAGGGTGGCCATGGCCATGACGATGAGCAGGCGGGAGACCAGAAAGGTAACGAAACCGGGGGTGACTTTTAAATCAATCTTGAAGCTTTTATAGATCGTCGGTAGCAGGGGGGGTGGGGAGACGCGCACCCAGGGGCGTTCTTTGACGGTAAATATGGTGACCAGCAGGGCGGCCAGCAGAACGACATCGAGCAGCGACAGGGATGACCACAGCCAGAGTTCGCCCTCGCCGGCGAAGTAGCGGCCCATAAAGCTGGCCAGCAGGCGCACTAGGATAAGCCCTCCGGCTATCTCCAGCAGACCCTTTACCCCGGAGGCCACCCCGTGCTTTTTCCCCGGCACCATGTCGGGAATAAAGGCCTGAAAGGGACCCTGAGCCGTGTTGCTGCTGATCTGGAGCAGGCAGTAAACAGCCAGCAGGGCGATAAAACTGTCGGCCAGCCCTATTCCGGGGAGGAGGATGATAACCAGGGCGGTGCCCATCAGGATGTAGGGTCGGCGGCGCCCCCAGTTAAATCCCCAGCGGTCGCTGATGGCACCGGCTATGGGCTGGACCAGCATGGCCAGGATTAAGCCGACGAAGGTGAGCAGGCCGAGGTAGGTATTCTTCTGCGATTCGGCAACGAAATCGAGCACGCGCAGCGGCAGGACAAAGGTGTGCAGGCTGCTCCACATGGCGGTAAGGGCGAAGCCGAAGATGGTAATCTTGATGTAGTCTATGCGGCCAAAGCCGCTGTTTTTGCTCACTGTCCCTCTTTTAGCATAACAGAGCCAGAGTTAAGAGGCAATTTTTAAGTTTTTCTTCCCACCCTCCCGCCCACAGAGGTTAGACCTCTATCAACTCCAATAGAGGGGGAGATTGGGGGCACTGCCCCCGAGGGTGGGAGGGTGGGAAACAAAACACAGGTTAAAGATGTGGTGGGGGGGTGGGGTAAAAAGGGCTTTAGCCCTACCATAAGGGTGGTGGGTGGGAAAAGATAAAAATGGGGGTAGGGCTGCCGCTTTTGTCCTGCCGCGGGGGTTGTGGTATAATCCTGACGATAATTTGCGCTTGAGGAGGTAAAAATGCCAGGAATATTTTGGGTTGTGCCGGCCGCTGGAGTAATAACCGTCATCTTTGCTATTTTATTAGCCCGGAATGTGCTCAAACGTTCCATGGGTACGCCTGAGATGAAAGAGATTGGCGATATTATCTTTCAGGCTGCCTGGGCTTTCTTGAAGCGCCAGTACACCACCATCGCTATCTACTCGGTAGCCATTGCCATCATCATCGGGGTGCTGGTGGGGGTGCTGGGGGGCACCGAGGTGCAGGGCTTGAGCCCGCTTGATATCGGCTGGCGCACCGGTGTCGCCTTCCTGGTTGGGGCGGTATGTTCCGCGGTGGCCGGTTTTATCGGCATGTACATTGCCGTGAAGTCTAACGTCCGTTGCGCCGCCGCCGCCCAGAAGAGCCTCACCGAGGCGGTCAATGTGGCCCTGCGCGGCGGCGCCGTCTCCGGTTTCCTTATCACCGCCCTGAGCCTCATCGGCGTCACCGTTATCTTCTTCGCCTACGGCGGTGCCAGTAATCCACAAATTGCCCCGCACCTTATCGTCGGCTTCGGCTTCGGCGCCAGCTTCGTCGCCCTTTTTGCCCAGCTGGGTGGCGGTATCTACACCAAAGCCGCCGATGTGGGCGCTGACCTGGTGGGTAAGGTTGAGGCTGGTATACCCGAGGACGACCCGCGCAACCCGGCGGTTATTGCCGACCTGGTCGGTGATAACGTCGGCGACTGCGCCGGCCGTGGCGCCGACCTCTTTGAGTCCACGGCGGCGGAGAATATCGGCGCTATGATACTGGGTATCGCCGCTTATGTGGCTACCGGCAACATCGCCTGGATACTGTTCCCTCTCTGCGTCCGCGGCTTCGGCATGATAGCCAGCATGATAGGTATCTTCTTCGTGCGGGCCAAGGAGAACGAGAACGCCATGGATGCGCTTAACCGCGGCTATTTTGTGGCTATCGCTCTGTCAATAGTCGGCCTGGCGATCACCGTCCACTTCATGCTGGGTAACTGGTGGCTCTTCGGCGCCGGCGTTATCGGCATTGCCGCCAGCGTGGTCATTGTCTTTATCACACAGTATTACACCGAGTCGCGCTACAAGCCGGTGCGCAGCATAGCTGAGGCCTCCAAGACCGGCCCGGCCACCAATATTATCATGGGCACGGCGGTGGGTTTTGAGACTACCCTGGCCACCGCCCTGGTTATCGGTCTCTCCCTCCTGCTCTCCTTCTGGATGGGCCATATGAGCGGTGTCCACGGCGCCTTCGGCACGGCCGTGGCTACCATGGGGATGCTGATGACCTGTCCTTACGTCCTGTCTATGGATACCTTCGGCCCCATCACCGATAACGCCAACGGCATCAACGAGATGGCCGGCGCCGGGCCTGAGGTGCGTAAAGTTACCGACCGCCTGGATGCCGTGGGCAACACGACTAAAGCCCTGACCAAGGGCTACGCCATGGTTTCGGCCGGTCTGGCCGCCTTCCTCCTCTTCCAGGCCTACCTGGATAGGGTCTCTTTCATCAAGTTCGGCGAGAGCGGTATGTATAATATCGTAGACATCGCCCGTATCGAGGTCTTCGTCGGCGCCCTGCTGGCGGTGATGATTGTCTTTCTCTTTAGTTCCTGGGCCATCAAGGCGGTGGGCAAGGCCGCCTCCAAGATTATCGAGGAAGTGCGCCGCCAGTTCCGGGCTGACCCTGGCATCCTGGCTGGCACATCCAAGCCCGATTACGCCAAGGCGGTGGATATTACCACCCGCGCTGGCTTACGTGAAATGATTGCCCCCGGTCTGCTGGTGGTGCTGGGGCCGATTATCATCGGCGTTGTCTTCCGCTTTATCCCCGGCTATGACGCCGCCATGGCGGTGGCCGCAGTGCTGATGGTGGGCACTATCGGCGGTATCATGATGGCCTCCTATATGAACAACGGCGGCGGCGCCTGGGACAACGCCAAGAAGATGATTGAGGACGGCCAGCTTAAAGATGACGAGGGCAACGTTATCGGCAAGGGCTCACCCACCCACGCCGCAGCCGTGGTCGGCGATACCGTGGGCGACCCGCTTAAAGATACCGCCGGGCCTTCACTGCACGTGCTGGTTAAGCTGCTGGCCACGGTTACCCTGGTGATGTGCCCGCTGTTTATCATCGTGTAATTAAGCTAAAGCAAAGTTAATCCCCCTCTTCTCTGTCCGGGGAGGAGGGGGATTTTTGTTTTGGGGGAAATCAGGGGTAGATGGCTAAGGCTTCTAGTCCGGTAGTCTCGGGCAGGCCGAGCATCAGGTTCATGTTCTGGACAGCCTGGCCGCTTGCGCCCTTGACCAGGTTGTCAATAGCGCTGATGACCACCAGCTTGCCCGTTCGCGGGTCAATGGTGGGGTAGACCAGACAGAGGTTAGAGCCTAAAGTTTGCTTGGTGTGGGGTGGGGAGTCGGCTACCCGGACGAAGGGAGCGTCTTTATAGAAGTCCTGGTAGAGCTTTCTTATTGCCTCTATCCCCTTTGTGCCAGTCAGTGTGGCGTAGGCGGTGGTTAAGATTCCCCTGGTCATGGGTATAAGGTGGGGGACAAAGGTTACCGGCAGCGGCTTTCCCTGGTTGAGCGCTTTTAGCTCCTGGGTGATTTCGGGAAGGTGGCGGTGCCCCTCTAAAGCGTAAGCGCTGACGTCTTCGTTGGCTTCCGCGAAGTGCGTGGTCAGGCTCAAGGTACGGCCGGCGCCGGAGACGCCCGATTTGCTGTCGATAACGATATCGGCGCTGGTCAGTCCCGCCTTCACCGCCGGCGCCAGCGCCAGGATCGCCCCGGTGGGGTAGCAACCGGGGTTGGCTACAATTTCAGCCGCCGCGATTTCGGCGCGGTGCAGCTCGGGGAGCCCGTAGGCGGCCCCTTTGAGCAGCTGGGGGGCGGGGTGGGAAACGCCGTACCAGCGCTGGTATTCCGCAGCGTCCTTTAAGCGGAAATCGGCGCTGATATCGACCACCCTGACGCCCTTATCCAGCAGGGGTATGATCTCTTTGGCGCTCTCCTTGTGGGGCATGGCCGAAAAGACCAGTTCCACATCGCCCAGCTTGGCTTTAATGGTCAGGTCGATGCCGGCCAGGTGGGGGAAGACCTCGCTTAAGCTTTGCCCGGCGGCGCTGCGCCCGGTGACTGAAGCCAGCTCTACCTCCGGGTGTTGATACAATATTCTGGCCAGCTCGACGCCGGCATATCCGGTAACGTTTATAATGCCTACTTTCATTCTTTCTTCCCCTCAAAGATACTTTCCAGGGCCGACAGCCGCTTCTTGGTGCCGATGACAATCAGCCGGTCTCCTTCCTCGATAATCTCTTCCCCCGAAGGGTTAGCCACCAGTTTACCGTTCTTTTTCCTCATGGCCAAGACGGTGATTCCATCCTGGCTCCTCGCCTGGGTCATGGTCCGGCCGACCAGCTGGGAGCCGCCGGCCACATCCACGTTTTCCAGCTCCAGCTCCCGGCCGCGGCCGTAGGTGACCGTGTCGATAAAATCGACCACCGCCGGGCGCATGGCCAGCATGGCCATGCGGCGGCCGCCGATGGCGTGGGGCGATATCACCCGGTCGGCGCCGGCCCGGCGCAGCTTGCCTTCTGATTCGGGGCTGGAACTGCGGGCTTCGATGAACAGGTCGGGGTGCAGCTGCCGGGCGGAGAGGGTGATAAAGGTGTTATCGGTATCAGTGCCCACCGCCGACACCAGGCCGTGCGCCCGCTCAATGCCGGCTTCCTTGAGCACCTCGTCGCTGGTGGCATCGCCGAACAGGCAGAGATGGCCTTCTTTCTCCGCCCAGGCGATGTGCTGCTCGTCATTGGCGATGATGACAAAGGGTACACCCTCTTCGCTGAAGGCCTGGGCTATCTCCTGGCCCACTCTGCCGTAGCCGCAGAGAATGAAGTGGTTCTTTAGCCTGGCAATTCTGTTTTTCATACGTCGCCTCCCCATAGTGATACCAAACTGCCCCTCCAGTATATACCCCATAATGCTAGTCAGGACATATAATGCCCCGCCAACCCCGCCGATAATTATAAAGATGGTGAAAATCCGCCCGGCATCGCTTAAGGGGTGAACCTCTCTGAAGCCCACCGTGGTTATGGTGGTTATGGTCATGTAGATAGAGTCGAGGAATGACCACCCCTCGATGACCTCGTAGCCGATAGTCCCGATGACGACAATGGCGACCAGGGCACCGATGCTCCATACCAGTCTTCGTGATGAATCCATTATTTGCCCGAAGCTGAATAAATTATTTAATATATTTTAGCACATATTGCCGTATATCGGTTCTACCGCTTCAAACTGCCGGCTGGGTTTCTTGCCAAAGCGGCCAGCTTGTGTTATTATCAGTCCTGCCAATTTACCAGACCGAGGTGGGGAAATGGCTAAGAAGGAACAAACGCCAAAGATTTATTTTCTGGATGTCACCAACCGTGACGGAGTGCAGACCGCCAAGCTTGGCTTGTCCAAGCTGGAAAAAACCATGATAAACATCTACCTCAATGAAATGGGGGTTTTCCAGTCCGAGTTCGGCTTCCCGACTACCCGGCACGAGGCCCGCTACCTGGAGGCTAACCTGGAGCTGGCCAAGATGGGGGTGCTTAAACCCATCCGTCTGGAGGGGTGGATAAGGGCTATCGTTGAGGATGTCAAGACGGCCTTCAAGTTTGTCCCCAATATCCGGCACCTTAATCTCTCTATATCAACCTCGGAACAGATGCTCAAGGGCAAGTTCCGGGGGAAAAAGACCGAGGATGATATCATCAAGGAGATGACCGACGCCGTTGATGCGGCCAGGGCGCTGGGGGCCGAGAGTGTCGGGGTTAATGCCGAGGACGCTTCAAGGACCGACGTGGGTTTTCTGGTCAAATTCGGGCTGGCGGCTAAGGAACACGGGGCAGCCAGACTGCGCTACTGCGATACCCTGGGCTATGATAACCCCTTCACCATCTATGACACGATGAAGACGCTGGCCGAAAACGTGGTCATGCCCCTTGAGGTGCATTGCCACGGCGACCTGGGGATGGCGGTAGCTAACTCTCTGGCCGGAGCTAAAGGGGCGGTTGACGGCGGGCAGGATGCCTATATCAATACCACCGTCAACGGCATCGGGGAGAGGGCCGGTAACGCCGACCTGGTGGCCACCGTATTGGCGGTGACCAAGTCTAAGAGCTTCGCCAAGAAGTATCAGCTGGGTAACCCGATAAAGCTAGCGGTGGCGGCCAAGATAGCCGAGTTCGCCAGCTATGCCTTTGATGTGCCTATTCCGATAAACCAGCCCGGCGTGGGGGCCAACGCCTTTGCCCATGCCTCCGGCATTCACGCTGACGGGGTATTGAAAGACCCGGAAAACTATGAGCTTTATAGCTATAAGGAGCTGGGGCGAGGTAAACCGAAGTTCGTGGAGACGGGCCGGGAGATTATTTCCGGCCAGTATAGCGGCATAGCCGGCTTCCGGCACCTGATGGGCAAGATGAACGTTTCTTTTGGTACCAGAGAGGAAGCCGGTGATATTCTGGAGCTGGTGAGATATGCCAATGTTCAGTCGCATAAGCCTCTGGTGGAAGACGAACTGCTCTTTATCGCCAAGTACCCCCTGATTGCCCAGAAGGTGTTAACTCAAACTCCGCTGGTGCTGGAAACACTATAACCAGGCTTAGCGCCGTTGAAGAAGCTGTTTCTAACAGGCAGCCTTTTCATCAACAGGCGAGGCTTAAGGTCACGGAAATGGCTGAGCAACCGCCCGACATGGAGCTGAAAGCCATCGGTATTGTCAGGAACGACGTCAAGCAGCCGGTAAGGCATGGCTGGAGCGAGGTTGTTTCCGATATCGTGGTCGATAGCAGTCTGGCCGAAGCCCTGGACGGACTGGACGAGTTTTCCCATATCATCGTCCTTTACTGGATGCACCGGCTTACTCCCGGCCGGAAACTGCCGCTTAAAGTCCAGCCCATGGGTAAGCCGGAGTTGCCCCTGGTGGGCCGATTCGCCACCCGCTCGCCCAGCCGCCCCAATCCGGTGGGGCAGGCTACGGTCCGGCTTCTGGAGCGGCGGGGTAACACCCTTAAAGTTAAGGGGCTTGACGCTATTGACGGCACCCCGGTAATCGATATCAAGCCCTATATCCCCGGCTACGATTCAGCGGATGACGCTAAAGCACCCCGATGGACGACCAATCACTAGGACAGGCCTTAATCGATATCTACCGCCGACTGCTGGACCGCTTCGGCCCCCAGCACTGGTGGCCGGCGGAAGAGCCTTTTGAGGTAATAGTGGGGGCTATCCTCACCCAGTCCGCCGCCTGGGGCAACGTGGAGAAGGCTATCGCCAATCTTAAAGCGGCTGAGGCGCTATCACCGGGGAAGCTGCGCCGGCTCCCCCTCCCTAAGCTGGCCAAGCTGGTGCACCCCTGCGGTTACTATAACGCCAAGGCGCTTAAATTAAAGTCCTTCGCCTTCTGGCTGGGCAACCACTACTCTGACGACCTTGACCGGCTGTTCGCCAGTGATACCGGTGACCTGCGCCAGCAACTGCTCTCCGTCCACGGCATCGGGCAGGAGACCGCCGATTCTATATTACTCTACGCTGCCAATAAGCCCGTCTTTGTCATTGACGCCTACACCTGCCGCATACTCAGCCGCATCGGCTTGAGTCCGTCTAAAGATAGCTATGCCGGCTGTCAGGCCTTTTTCATGGACAATCTGACGGCTGATACCGAGCTGTTCAATGAATACCACGCCCTGCTGGTCCGCCTGGGCAAGGATGTCTGCCGCCGCCGCCGTCCCCTCTGCCCCCAGTGCTGCCTTAGCGATATGTGCCAGCTGGTTGCGGCCAACCCTTCCCCCTGACCCCATTATTTTAAAAAGGTTGTTTTGCGTCCCACCCACCCGCCCTATAGAGGCTAGACCTCTTTAACACTCTTTAAATAAGGGGGATAATCACCTCCTTGGGGGGATAAGCGGATGTACTCATCACTCGATGGGGGGTGGGGAAGGAGAGTAAAGAGGGTAAAACCCTTTTGGGTGGGAGGGTATGGGAAATAATAGAATTGATTAAAACGGGGGTGGGGTAAAAAGGGCTTTAGCCCTTCCATAAGGGTTGTGGGTGGGAAAAGATATAAATGAGGGTGGGGTGGGAAGAAAGACGCTAACCTTGACGCCAGTCTAAGCGTTGGGTAAGATTTAGGGGCGGGAGAATTCTATGGCCTATTCCACAATTAGCTACACCACTAAAGACCACGTCGCCGCTATAACCCTCAACCGCCCTCAAGCCGGTAACCGCCTCAACCTTGAGCTGGCTCAGGAGCTGGCCGAGGTCTGCCGCCTCATAAATCAGGACGAGGCGGTTTATGTTGTTATTCTTACTGGGGCCGGGGATAAAGCCTTCTGCAAGGGCAGCCAACCGGAAAAATCGGTCTATAAAGCTGCTGCTGCCATCGCTGCTATCGAAAAGCCGGTTATCGCCGCTATAAACGACGATGCCCTGGGGCTGGGGCTGGAGCTGGCCTTGAGCTGTGATATCAGGCTGGCCTCGGATAAGGCCAGATTTGGCTTTCCCGAGGTGGCCAAAGGGCTTATCCCGGCTGAGGGGGGTACCCAGCGGCTGCCGCGCATCGTGGGGAGGGGTAAAGCTTTAGAGATGATTCTTACCGCCGGGACCATCACCGCTAAAGAAGCCCTTGAAATCGGGCTGGTGAGCCGGATAGTGCCTGGAAAAGAGCTAATGGCCGAAGCCGAGACTTTAGCCAATACTATAGCCGCCAAGGGGCCGATTGCCCTCCGGTTTATCAAGGAGGCGGTGAATAAAGGGCTGGATTTGACCCTGGAGCAGGGGCTGCGCCTGGAGGCCGACCTCTATTTCCTGCTCCATACCACCGCCGATAGAACCGAGGGCATTAACGCTTTCTTAGAGAAGCGAAAGCCGAAGTTTAAGGGGAAGTAGCCTCTGGTTGATTTTTTAACGGGGATTCCAAGAGGGGTGGGGGGATACGGGGAAGTCTAGACCAGTTTTTAGAGTGCGTTGTGCTTCCCACCCTCCCACCCTACAGAAGTGATACTTCTATCAGTTTCTTCTTGGGGGTGGGGTAGAAAGGGCTTTAGCCCTTCCATAGGGGTGGCGGTTGGGAAAAGATACAAAATGGGGCGGGGGTAGAGAGTCTAAGAGGTGAAACCTTTTGGGCGGGTGGGTATGGGAAGAAGAGCTAATGAGCGATTTTGAGACGATAATCTACCAGAAACAGGATAGCATCGCCTATGTCACCCTCAACCGCCCTCAGGCCTTAAACGCCTATAATATCAAGATGAGGGACGAGCTCTATGAAGTGCTGGGGGCCATCAGGGACGACGCCGATGTCAGGGTGGCCGTATTCCGGGGAGCTGGGGAGAGGGCCTTCTGCGCCGGTGCCGACCTGACCGAGTTTCTCACCGCTCCCTCCCCCCTCATCGCCCGGCAGGTGCGCTGGGAGAGGGATGTCTGGGGGCTTTTTTTGAGCCTGCCCCAGCCGCTTATCGCCGCCCTTCACGGCTATGTGCTCGGTTCGGGTATTGAGATAGCCCTCTGCTGTGATATCAGGCTGGCTTCAGAAGATGTCCAGTTTGGGTTACCTGAGCCGCAGCTGGGGATAATCCCGGCCGCCGGCGGCAGCCAGACCCTGCCCAGAGTTATCGGCGGGGCTAAAGCCCTGGAGATACTGCTCTCCGGGCGCTGGATTAAAGCTGATGAAGCTAAACGGTTAAAGCTGGTCAACCGGGTGGTACCCCGTAAAGAGCTGTTTAACGAAGCCGAAAAGCTGGCTAAAAAGATTGCCGGCTTTGACCCGGTGGCGGTAGCTTATGCCAAGCAGGCTATCGTCAGGGGGCTTGACCTGAGCTTAAGCCAAGGGCTGGAGTTTGAGACCAGGCTGGCCCAATCGTTGTATAATTAAGAAGTAGGGGAAAAGTGGCCAAAGAAAAGCTGGATGCCCTGGCGGAAAAGGTAGCCGAGCTGATTGTTAACGCCAAGAAATTGGTGGTCTTCACCGGCGCCGGCGTCAGCACCGAATCGGGGATTCCCGATTTCCGCAGTCCCGGCGGTATCTGGGAACGCTTTGACCCCGACGACTTTACCTACCAGAAGTTCGTTGCCGACCCCGAAGCCAGGAGGAAGCAGTGGCAGATGCTGGGGGAGGGGCACCTGACGACCGAGGCTAAGCCTAATCCAGCCCACTACGCTATCGCCGAGCTGGACAAAATGGGCCGGCTGGACTGTGTCATCACCCAGAACGTGGATAACCTTCACCAGAAAGCGGGGGTGCCCGACGACAAAGTCTTTGAGCTCCACGGCAATATGCAGCGGGCGGTATGCCTGAACTGCGGTAAGCTCTATCCCTTTGAGCAGATTAAGCTCAGGCTGGACAAGGGCGAGGAAATCCCCGACTGCGAGGCCTGCCACGGCATGCTCAAACCCAACGCCGTCCTTTTCGGCGAGCAGCTGCCCTATGACGTGCTCACCGAGGCTTCCAACCGCTCGTCGGGTTGCGACCTGTTTATCGTGGTCGGCTCGACCCTGGTCGTCTACCCCGCCGCCTATATGCCCGTCTACGCCGTCCAGGCCGGGGCCAAACTGGTTATCGTCAACCTCAGCTCTACCCCCATGGACGGAGAGGCAACGGTTTTGATTAATGCCAAAGCCGGGGAGGCCCTGTCCCGAATAGTCGATAAGGTTAGAGAAAGGCAAAAAATTGATTAGGAGAGACCGATGATTATAACCGAGTTTCTTGACCTGGCCGCCCTGCTGGTTCCGGAGAGAACCGCCATCGCCTTTGAGGGTAAGCGCTACAGCTACGCCCACCTCAAGGAGAGGGTAAACCGCCTGGCCGATTCGCTGAATAGATTGGGCCTGGAAAAGGGAGACCGCGCCGCCATCCTTGAGGTCAACTGTAACCAGTATGTCGAAGCCTGCTTCGGGGTGGTGAGGGCGGGGGGTATCTTCGTGCCCCTGAACTTCCGCATCAGGGAGGACGAGCTAATCTACCTGGTGAATAAAGCCGAGCCTAAAATTCTCTTCATCGGCAGCCGCTACGTTGATATGGTAAATAGCATCCGCTCCAAGCTGCCCTCGGTGAAGCGTTTCATCGTTATCGGTGGCAAGCATGAAGGGATGGAAAGCTATGACCAGCTTATCGCCTCGGGTGCGGCCGAGGAAAAGAGCTTTGCCGAGATCAAAGACGAGGACATCGCCGTGCTTATCTTTACCGCCGGCACCACCGGCTTTCCCAAGGGAGTCCCCCAGGACCACAACGCCTACAGCTCCTACGTGCTGAGCAATGTCGACCCCCCCGACATGGAAGCGCCGCCGGAAACTAACGTTCTGGTCATGCCCCTCTACCACGTGGCCGGGATGCAGGCGCTGATGGCGGCTATCTATGGGGGCAGGACAATTGCTTTAATGCGGCAGTTTGACGAGAAGGAGTGGTTCGAGACGGTGCAGAGGGAGAAAGCCACCAGGGTGATGGTGGTGCCGACCATGCTCAAGCGCATCGTGGAGTACCCCGACTTCAATAATTGCGACCTCTCCAGCGTGCGGGTGATAACCTACGGCGCCGCCGCCTGCCCATATGAGGTATTAAAGAAAACTATTGAGTGCTTTCCGGGGCGGGCGCTGATAAACGCCTTCGGCGGTACCGAGACCTCTTCAACTATTGCTGCCTTGAGAGCCGAGGACCAGGTAATCACCGGCAAAGAAACCGAGGCGGAGAGGGAGAAGAAGCTAAAGAGACTGGCCACCTCCATCGGCCTGCCCATGGAAGATGTCGAAATCCAGGTGAGGGATGAAGAGGGCAAAGAGCTGCCCGCCGGCAAGTTGGGTGAGATTGTGGTGCGGGGGCCGAGGATAATGAAGGGCTACTGGAAGGACGAGGAGAGGACGGAGAAGGCCTTTACCGCCGACGGCTGGTACCGCACCGGCGATGTGGGCTATAAGGACGAGGAGGGCTATATCTACCTTGCCGGGCGGGGTGATGACGTCATCGTCCGGGGTGGGGAGAACATCGGCCCCGACGAGGTGGAGAGCGTCCTCTCAACTCACCCCAAAATCGAGGAGGCGGCCGTAATCGGGGTCAAGGATGAGGAGTGGGGCCAGCAGGTGCGGGCTGTGGTCAGGCTCAAAAAGGGGGAAACGGCTACCGAGCAGGAAATCATCGATTTTTGCCGTCCCCACCTGGCCGGCTTCAAGCGGCCTACCTCGGTGGTTCTGGTCACCGGGGAGCTGCCCAAGACTGCCACCGGCAAAACCCTGCGGCGCAAGCTCCGTGAGAAATACGGGCAGGCTTAGACGTTATTCGGGCCGGCGGCGAATCTCAAAGACCACCGGGTTAGTGGGGTCGGGGCAGGCCACCGTGGTCATATCTGGGTCTTTTTCCCAGGGGAACGAGCCGCCGAACATCAGCGGCGTTAAGAAGGGAAGCAGGGAAGCGAGGGCATAAATGCATAATCCTTCCGGCGCTTTATCGGCGACCAGCCAGTGGTCGCCGACCCTGTGCCCGGCCTCGCAGGTGCCTTTCTGGCTGATTACCCTGACGCTTACCTTATAGCTTCCGGCCATTTTGCCCTATTCTTCTATCTGGGCGGCCAGCAGTTCGGCGATATCCATCGCTTTAAGCTGTTCCTCGGCGGCCTTGGCCTTGATGCCGTCTTCGAACATCTGCAGGCAGAGGGGACAGGCGGTAATTACGGTTTGGACTCCGGTCTCCAGTGCCTGCTCGGTGCGCATCTCGTTGATGCGGTTGCCCTCCTGCTCCTCCAGCCACATATGCCCGCCGCCACCCCCGCAGCAGAACGCCCGCCGCCGGTTCCTCTCCATCTCCACCATATCCAGGCCGGGGATACTCCTGATAATCTGGCGCGGCTGATTGTAGATATCGTTGTAGCGCCCCAGGTAGCAGGCGTCGTGGTAGGTCACCAGCTCATTCCGGTTCTTTTTAACCTTGAGCTTGCCCTCTTTGATTAGCTGAGAAATAAGCTCGGTGTGGTGGATGACCTCGTAATTGCCGCCGAACTGGGGGTACTCGTTCTTGAGGAGGTTATAGCCGTGGGGGCAGGCGGTGACTATCCGCTTGACCCCGTAGTTCTTTAATATTTCAATATTTTTCTCCGCCTGCATCTGGAACAGGTACTCGTTGCCCAGCCGGCGGGCCGGCTCGCCGCAGCAGCTCTCCTCCGCCCCCAGAATGCCGAAATTAATGCCAGCCGCCTTGAGCAGCTTGGCCACCGCCTGAGCCACCTTGGTGCTCCTTTCCTCCAGAGCCTCGGTGCAGCCCACCCAGAACAGGATGTCCACCTCCTGGTCATCGGCCAGGACCTTGATATCCAGCCCCTCCGCCCAGTCCGTCCGCGACAGGGTAGTACCCCGCCAGGGGTGGCCCCTGTCTTCGATGCTGCGCAGCGCCCCCTCGGCCGTCTCCGGTATGGAAGACTGCTCCATCACCAGGTTTCGCCTCAGATCAACTATCTTGTCAATGTGGTCCACCCACACCGGGCAGACCTCGTCACAGGCGCCGCAGGTGGTGCAGGCCCAGATTTCATCCAGCTTGATGACGTTTTCGGCCAGGGGAACATTTGGGTTGGCCGGGGCCGGTTCGCCCTTGGCCTTGGCCGCCACCAGTTCCGGGCCCACTTTGAGGAGGTGTTTCTTCAGGTCCTGGATAACCTTCTTGGGGTTGAGTTGTTTGCCGCTGTTGTAAGCCGGGCAGAGCTCCTGGCAGTTACCGCAGACCACGCAGGAGTAGAGGTCCAGGTTCTGTTTCCAGGTAAGCTGGTCAATGGTGGTAACGCCGAAGGATTCCGCTGCCTCCAGGTCAATGGGCTTGAGGACACTGCGAGGCCGGTTGCGCAGGATGCCGTTGAATATGGAGGCGATGATGTGCAGGTAGCGGGTGTAGGGGATGATGACCAGTACGATGACTACGGTAAGCCAGTGCGCCCAGAGGAAGCCCAGATACCAGGCCTCGGTGCCCGAGCCTGCGCTGAACAGGTTGCTGACCCAGGCGCTCACCGGGGGCAGGATGGTATGCCCCAGCCCCGCTGGCGGGTGCCCTAGGGCTATCTTGGTGGCTATTTCAAATATGTGGGTTATCGGGTGGACGAGCACGGAGAGCAGGATAATCATGGCCTCGATGGTCTGCTCCCCCTTAAGCCGTTCCGGACGGACGATATAGCGCCGGATAATAGCCCAGGCGGCGCCGATGAAGATGAAGACGGCAAAGAAGTCCATTACCCAGACCGAATAAAAATAAAACTGCGTCTCCTCCAGGGCTATCAAGCCAAAGCCCTCAGTTATGATGATGAAAAAGAAATAGAAAAGTATGGAGATAAAGAACCCCCACACCATCAGGGCGTGGCCCAGAGGCGCCCAGTCCTTAATCCGGAAGTTCTTGAGCTGGCAGAGCTGGCTGAAGACATAGACCATGGTATCCCACGTTTGTCTGACCAGGCTTTTCGAACCGGTTTCCTTTTGTCCCAGGAACATGTACTGCCAGAGTTGCCTGAGGCGGTAGGCAAAAATCGCGAAGGTGATTAGGAATACTCCCCAGAATAGTACGTAGAAGAGAGGTGTCCCCGGCATAATTAATTCTCCTCTCCAGGTCCAAGCGGACTTTAAGAAATTTTTAGCGCAGCCGGGTAACGGCCAGAAAGATACCCAGCCCCACCGCTATTATATGATAAACGACACTAAAAATGCCAAAGGGCAGCGAGCCGGGGAAGAAAAGGGTGACGGCGTAGCTTACGGCGGCGGCGATACCGCCGACCATGGCCAAGCCCGTGCCCCGCTTGCGGTTGACCGAAATACTGGTCACTTCCCCGATGGCGTAGCCCGCCGCCGGCGCCAGCAGCAGGTTGAGGGAAAATACGGGCACCAGCCACTCAATTAGTCCCCAGGCGGCACCGCAGGCGATAGCCATGCCCAGCGCCGTCCCGGCGGCTATCAGGTAGTACCGGGTGGAAACGCGGAAGGTGGGCAGTTTATCCAGCCCGGCGCAATCGCGGCACCTGGCGCCTACCGGTGTCTGCACCATGCATTTGGGGCATATCGGCTTATCGCACTTGCCGCACCTCAGGCTGGTCTCGACATCAGGATGGTAGGCGCATTTCATCCGGGGGTCACTCCTTTTTCTCTTTTTCGGCTGACCCGGCCGGTTTGCGGTATATCCAGGCTTCCTTGTCCCTTATGTCGCGGTCGAGAAGCAGACGGTTAATTAACAGCTCCCCGGTGGATACCGAGGCGGTAAGCGAGGTTCTGGGCGCCGTCAGCCGACGGATGACCATCAGCAGAAACATGGCTAAAAATCCTAAAATAAACGCCAGCGGCTCATTAGTTATCCAGCTGACCAGGGGCAGGGCGGCCATGCCGGCTATGGTGCCTACCGGCAGGTTGTGTAAACCGAAGATAAAGACTGCGGCCAGGGCCAGAGAGATAATAAAGGCCCAGGGCACCAGCGGGCCGTTGAACAGGGGCAGGACGAAGGCGACGCCCATGGTGGTTAAAATTCCCCGGCCGCCGCTGAAGCGTAGAAATACCGGCCAGTTATGGCCGATAATAGCCGCTAGACCGACGGCTACCTGCTGGGCGATAGCCAGGCCGGCGGCCTGAGCCGCCCAGACCATTAATATACCCTTACCCAAATCGACGATGATGACCACGATGGCCAGCCATCGGGACGATGCCCTCAACAGGTTGGAGGCGCCGACATTGCCGCTGCCGTATTGCCTGATGTCTATCCCCCGCCGCCACCGCCCGACTATGTAGGCGGTGGGTATAGAGCCCACCAGATAGGCGCCCACCAGCAGTAAGATAAAGGCAACCGCCATAAGCTCCCCTTAAAAATTCAGCTCCGGGTTTATCTGCCTGGCTTTAGCTATGAGTTCTTCCACCGATGCCAGCGGCAAATCGATGCCGCCGATGACAGTTTCACTGGAGTCTATACCGTGAAAGTCGCTGCCGCCGGTGGTGATTAGGTTATGTTTTTGGGCTATAGCTGCCAGCTGTTCTATTTCCTCGTCGCTATAGCCGTCATAGTAGGTCTCGAGGCCGGTCAGGCCGGCTGATTTTAATTCTGCGGTCATCGCCTCCGGGTCGCCGGTGGTGAAGGGGTGGGCCAGCACCGCCAGGCCGCGGGCCTCGGTTATCAGCGCCACCGCCTCGGCCGGGGTTACCTTTTCCCGCTCCACGTAGGCGGGGCCGTCGCGGCCGATATAGTCGGTGAAGGCCTGCTTAAAGGTATCTATATAGCCCTTCTCCAGCATGGCCTGGGCAATATGAGGACGACCCATGACGCTTGAGCCGGCTATCTGCTCAACCCGCTGCCAGTCGAGGTGGATGCCCAGTTTATCCAGCTTGGCCACCATTCCCTTGGCCCGATTCAGCCGGGAGTTGCGGAACTGGTCCAGCTTCGTCCCCAGTTCCCGGCTGGTGTAGTCTATAAAATAGCCGAGGACGTGAACCTCGCCATCCGGGATATCGGTGCTGATTTCGACGCCGGGTATCAGCTTTAGATTGGGGAAGCTTTTGGCCGCCGCTTTGGCCGGGGCGATGCCTTCGACGGTGTCGTGGTCAGTCAGGGCGATAAACTTTAAGCCTCGCTCCGCCGCTTCCTTTATCACCTCGGCCGGGGTAAGCCGACCATCGGAGGCGGTGGAGTGGATGTGGAGGTCGGCCTGGCCCAAGGCTATTCGACCTCCTGGTAGATTCGCTCGATGCTGAGCGCCAGGCCGGTGTCATCATCCACCTCTACCAGTATGCCGTTAAGGGCGGTTTTGCCCTTGCCCACCGACAGGCGGTGGGGCAGGTTGGTCAGGAAGCGCTCAATAGCCGCCTCGGTGTCGTCACCGATGACTGAGTCCAGCGGGCCGGTCATACCGATGTCACTGACATAGGCGGTGCCCTTGGGCAGAATCTGGGCGTCGGTGGTGCCCACATGGGTGTGGGTACCGAGCACGGCGCTGACCCGCCCGTCCAGATAGCGGCCCATAGCTACCTTTTCCGAGGTGGCCTCGGCGTGGAAGTCAACGATGATAATTTTTGGCTTGAGCGAGGCCAGCAGCTTGTCTACGGCGTGGAAAGGGTTATCAAAGTCGCCGATAAAGACCCGGCCGATAAGATTGACCACGGCTACCTTGCCAATAACTAAATGCCCCCGGCCCGGCGCGCCCGGGGGGTAGTTCAGCGGGCGCAGGATGGGCATTTCACTGTCCAGATAGGGGTAAATTTCACGGTGCATCCAGATGTGATTACCCGAGGTCAGCACGTCGGCGCCGGCGTCGAGCATCTCCCTGGCGGTGGCTACAGTCAGCCCGATGCCGCCGGCGGCGTTCTCACCGTTGACAATAATCAGGTCCAGGCCGTATTGCCGGCGGAGGCCGGGCAGGAGCTGGCTTAATGCCTCCCGGCCGGGCTTGCCGATTACATCGCCTATGGCCAGTATCAGCATTTCGCTTTCCTTTCTAATTGCCCCAGATTTGTCATTTTAGGCCCCGGGGCCCCCGTGAAAACGAGCGAAGCGAAGTTTTCATGGGGATTTATTTGGCATAGTCCACCGCCCTGGTCTCCCGGAGGACGGTGACCTTTATCTGCCCCGGGTACTGCATGCTATCTTCTATCTTCTTGACGATGTCCCGGGCCAGCCTCATTGCCCCCAGGTCGTCAATCTCTTCGGGCTTGACCAGGATGCGGACCTCACGGCCGGCCTGAATGGCGTAGGATTTTTCCACTCCCTTAAAGCTGTTGGAGATGTCTTCCAGCGCCTTGAGCCGCTTGAGGTAGTGCTCCAGAGACTCGCGCCTGGCGCCGGGGCGGGCGCCGCTGATGGCATCGGCGGCGGCGACGATAAAGCCCCAGATGCTGGTAGAATCGGTCTCAAAGTGGTGCTCGGCCACGCCCTGGACGACCTCCGGGGACTTATCCCACTGCTTGACCAGCTCGGCGCCGATGCCGGCGTGGGAGCCTTCTACCTCCCGGTCTACCGCTTTGCCGATGTCATGGAGCAGCCCGGCTCTCTTGGCCAGGGCCACGTTGGCCCCCAGTTCCCCGGCAATCATGCCGGCCAGGTAGGCGGTCTCCACGGAGTGGTTTAACACGTTCTGCCCGTAGCTGGTGCGGTACTTGAGGCGTCCCAGCAGCTTGATTAGCTCGGGGCGCAGTCCCTGCACCCCTACCTGGTAGGCGGCCTGCTCCCCGGCAGTAAAGATAGCCGCATCTACCTCCTCCCTGGTCTTGGCCACTACCTCCTCGATGCGGGCGGGGTGGATACGGCCATCCAGGATAAGCTTGGTTAAAGCCAGGCGGGCTATCTCCCGCCGCACCGGGTCGAAACTGGAGAGGGTTACCGCTTCCGGGGTATCGTCAACTATCAGGTCCACCCCGGTGGCCTGCTCTAAAGCCCGGATGTTGCGCCCCTCCCGGCCGATAAGCCTGCCCTTCATCTCGTCACTGGGCAGGGGCACGGTGGCTACCGTGGTTTCCGATACCACCTCGGAGGCGCTGCGATGGATGGCCATCGACAGAATCTCCTGCGCCTTCTTATCGCCCTCTTCTTTTAGCTTGGTCTCCCATTCCCGCAGGCGCCGGGAGTGCTCGTCCTGCAGCTCGCCCTCGACGGCATCGAGCAGGTTTTGCTTGGCCTCCTCGGTGGACATGCCCGAAATCAGCTCCAGCTGCTTTAGCTGCTTGTCCCTGACCTCCTCCAGACCACTGCGGATGGACTCCATCTCCTTTTCCTTGTTGGTTAAATTGCGCTCGCGCTGCTCAACGCCTTCAATCTTGTGCTCCAGTGTCTCCAGCTTTTGCGAGACGCGGTTTTCCTGGCGCTGCAGTTCCGACCGCCGTTCCTTGTATTCGGCCTCGACGCCGGCCTTGATTTTGTCGGTTTCCTTCTTGGCTTCGTCAAGGGTGTTCTTGTACTCTGCCTTGGCCTCAGCTATGACCTTGGCCGCTTTGCGCTGGGCAATGCGAAGCTGGCGGTTTACCATCATCCTCCGGAAGAGGAAGGTGGCCATGCCGCCGAAGACGACACCTATGACGAAGGTGAAGAA
>Ga0315555_1000049_pt1 | contig 69009 bp, 62 predicted proteins | sample SalMarSW160380MG_FD_202113 | JGI IMG/M metagenome (GOLD analysis project Ga0315555, IMG submission 202113) | Salt marsh sediment microbial communities from the Plum Island Ecosystem LTER, Massachusetts, United States - Salt Marsh Sediment SW1603-80 ... | reverse complement strand
GGTGATTTTCTGTCTTTAACTCCAACAAAGAAGCATGAAGAGCTCACAATTCGTTATTTTAGCGGAAAGTATGAGGAAGTAATAGAAAAAATTGAAGTGTTATTAAAGGAAAAGATGAACGAAAGAGAGAGGATTACTTTCCAAATATTGCTGACTAAATGCTTGTTCAACATGAGAGAATTTACTGGAGAACAGAAGTATGCGCAAGAAGGATATAATGTAATTTCTGAAGCTTATGAAAGAAGTGAAAAAATATCTGATAGCAATTTGTTGTTCTTTTCGGGATTTTTTAAAGTATGGTTCTCTGAATGGATTGGGAAACGAAAAGAAGCTATAGAATTATTTGATACTCTAAAAAAAATTATGGAAGATGCAAACAAGACTCATCCAAATTATAGCAACTTAAGAAAAGCTATGTTAAAACATATAGAAACATTCAGGAATTTTCTTTCCGATAAATTAAACGATATACACCATGATATTCACAAGACAATTCAATTACGGAAAGAAGCTATCGCTTTACTTGAAAATGATAATAACTTAAAAAAACTTGATTACATAGATATTCAATTACTTATCTTTCTGACACTAGGAGCTCACCATAATCAAATAGGCGATCGCGAACAGTCGTTTTTCTACTATAATAAAGCTCTGGATATAGCTCTAGAAACAAATAACGAGTACATCCAATCTGAGATCAAATCTACATTCGCAAGCATATTCAGTGATCAAGGTAAAATCAAAGAATATCTTGAACTAACTTTAGAGATAATAGCTCAAAAAGAAAGACTTGGTGGCATCAAAAGTCTAGCAGGAAATTACGCATCTCTAGGTAGGTATTATTATACAATAGGAGAAATGAAGGAATTTCTTGAATATACTCTTAAAGCATACAACATCTCTTCTGAAAATGGTACAAATGATAATCCAGTCTTTTTAGATAATTTGGGATTAGCTTATGTAAATGTTGGAGAATTAGATAAAGCTCTGGAGATATTTAAGAAATCCAACGAATTGTGTAAAAAACACAATTGGCAATGGGGTATCTATAGCTCTCAAGAAAATCTAGGTCATGTTTACTATTTAAAAGGTGAACTAGAAAAAGCTATTGAACTCCAAGAAGAATCAAGAGATTATTTTGAAAAACAGTTGGAAGAATCAGTTGATCAATTTTTCGTAAATCAATTCAGATGGCATTTAGCAAATAATCAACGGATGATTCATTTCTCATATCTGAAGAAAGGATATGTAGAAAAAGCTATTCAAGCTCTTAAAAATGCCTTTTCTCTCTATAAAGATACAAATTCTTCTCTTCAAGCGGTAAATGTTCTTTTTTTTCTGATAAATATCTCTTCAAATTGTAATCAGAACGATTTAGCAAAAATTCATTTTGAAGTTTTGAAAGAAACACTTGCTAAAATAGATATTCCCCCAGTAAAACGAATGTATCTATTAGCAGAAGGAGTGATGCTAAAATCAAGTATTGATTCAGGTGATAGGGTGAAAGCTGTAGTAGTTTTTGAGCAACTTCTACTAGAGGATTTAGGCTTTCATTTAGAAGTTGAAACTTTATTTAATCTATGTGATCTTCTCCTTTTAGAACTCAGAGAAACAGGAAACAAGAATGTTCTTTCCAAACTTCAAGAGTATATAGAAAAACTCATCAAAATTAGCAAAAGAAATAATTTAGTAGCGTTATTAATTGAGAGTTTGTGGTTTCAAGCTCAGCTTCTTCTTCTAGAAGGAAACTATGAAGAAGCTAAAACAATTATCTCTGAAGCATCAGATCTAGCTGAAGAAAAGGGTTATTATCAGTTATCTTTGAAGATCAATTCAACACAAGTTGAGATTTTTAGAAAGTTACAAGAAATCGAAGATGAAGATATTACAATACTCTCAATTGCAGACAGGATGAATATTTTAGAGATTGAAAATAGATTTGAACAATTAAAAGAGAGACAAGTCTTTGATATAGCTGATTTACAAATGAAATTTCAATTTTAAGGATGGTTGTTTTTCTAAAAAGCGTGTTATTCTCTAGTTTTACTTCTCATATATATTTACAGTGCGGTTTTGCAATCTAAACAGGAGGATAGTCTTATTATCAAAGAAAGATATTATCGACATACTGATTTAGAATACCTGTACTTGAGTCTTCTAAGGATGTTTCTTCTGTTGTTATAGATATAAATGTATTGACATCGAATTCTGTTTTTATAGATATTTTTGATAATTCTTCTAATTCTTCCCAAACCTCAACAGTTCCATAGACGAGCTGAGAGAATTCTTCTATTTTCTTTATCCCTTCGTAAGAGTGTCCAATAAAGATGTAGCAGAAAATCAATGACTCTATACGTTTGATTACATATGTATAATCAGAAAATCTCATTCGTTCAATAATCCCTGATCTTGTGTCCTCTTCTTTGATAGTTTTGAGAATAAACATCCAGATTTCTTCTATCATTAGTGCATCTACCTCAGGATCAATCTTCTTTAGGTAGAGAATTGAACCTGCTTTTGTAAAAATAGACATAAGAATTGGTTCTTCATGTTCCATTCGATCTTCTGGATAAACTATACCTTTCCCTCTAATCATCTCATTCAATACAGTCTCTATATGTGTAAGTTCTAACCTAGCTGCGATATTTGGAAGTTTTCTTGTCATCTCCTCCCACCTATCTAGATGACTCAGAAGTATATCATGATGGTTTGATATTTTTCTTGCTAAGTTGTGCATATCTTTAGCTTCAGCCATTACTTGAGCACTTTTCATTAAGCGTCTAGCTTTATTTACATCTAATTCTATGAGTGCAATATTAGCCTGTAACCAGATAGATTGAACTAAAAGAGGGTAAGCTAATTCAGCTGTTCCTTCTTTATGGAGTCGATCAACAAAACTTTTCAATTCCTCTAACAGATCTAAATTTTCTGTTTCTCGTAATTCAGCAAGAAGTATCTCACACATACTTAGAATAGCTCTAGAAATGAATTTTTGTTCTATATTCTCTTCTTTGAGTACAGTATTAAGTAATTCTTTAACCTCTTGTCTTTTCGTAGAATCTTCTTGCTCTATCAGAACTAACGCTTTTGCTAAATCTGTCATTATCATTAATTTCTTTGATTTAAATTTCTCTTTCAACTGAATTAAGTTTTTAAGAATGTTTTCAGCATCACCTAAATAATCTGTTTCCAAATAATATGATATCAGATTATACATGATTTTGGAAAGAATAAAGTAATTTTCATGTTCTAGAGCTAAATTCTTTCCTCTTGTATAATATCTAAGAGCTAAATCACGATTTCCTTTAAATTGATGTATCTCTGCTATATTATTTATAATATCACAAATATTGGCAAACTTCTTTTCTTTTTCATAGAACTCCAAACTTTGCAAATAATTTTGAAGAGCACTATCAAAATCTCCTTTTAAAACAAGAGTGTCAGCTAGTTTCTCTCTGGTCCATGCAACATTTTCTCTCATATTTTGTTCTTCGTAGAAACTGACTGCTTCTTCAAGAAATTTCAGAGCTTTATTGAGTTCTCCTCTTCTGATATATAGGTTATTTAGAGCAAATTGGATTAAATAATAAGGTCGTTTATAATCTAATTTTTTTGTTAAAGCCAATCCTTCATGCAGATAAGACAGAGCTTTCTCGTTTTCCATTGTAGATATATATAACTGTCCTATGTTATACAAAAGCAAGATTAAACCATGTTTGTCCCCAATCTCCCTTTTAATCTTGATCGATTTTTCTAAATGCTGTAGTCCTTCTTCACCATTATCTTTTTGGAAAAGCAATATTGCTAAAGAGTTGTGAATTTTCGAGATTGTAAGTTTAGCATCAAGATCTTCATTTAATATTAGTGCTTGTTTAAGAAGATGTAAAGCCTGATCAGGATTAGTACTAGATAAAAACAATCCTTTTAGAAAGGTGGTATAAGCTATTCCTGTCTTATTTCCTACATTCTTCCATATCTCATGTGCTTGACTAGCGCATTTCAAAGCTTTTTCTTTATCTCCTAATTCAGAAAAAAATCCAGACATTCGTTCAAGAGTAAGAGCTTTTCCGTATTCGTAATCTGCTTCTTCACACAATTTTAAAGACAATTCCAAAACTTCTCTGAGTTTGTCTGTATACCCATAGATGTTAGAAATCATACAAGATTTAAGAACTTGAAGATCTATTCTTTTATGAAAAAACTGGCCACTATAATCTTTCGGATCGTTTTTAATAATTTCCTCAGCTTTCTCTACTAAGCTGATCCCTGAAAGTGTTTTACCAAAGATTAACAGATTCTCTATTTTAGTTATATAGAAATCTAATTTTTCATCCTCTGTTCCTGATTTCATTACACTTTCTTCGATCTCATCTAAAATGTTCATCGATTGAAAATATTGGTCAGATTTAGTTAGAGCTTTAGCTTTTAGATTTTGATAACTAAGCCATGATTTCTTCGAAATAGTGTCTGATTCTAAGAAACTATTAATTGTTTTCAAAGCAGAACTTCTATCACCATTTCTGATACTATTATTAAGCTCTATTAACAATTCAGTATCAGAATCTGTCATAGGTACACCATTTATTCAGAAATAATGTTGGTAAAACAGAGATTTAACTCTTTCCCAGTTTAAGTGTTTTATAGTAGAATAAAATATGCATGGAATAAAAACAAATCTTAAACTACTATATCAGATCATTTCCTTTTATTTGCAATAAACTCAAGTAGATTCAATATTATTTGTGAATCTGATTCTGATAAGATAACAACTTTTTCTATACCTTCTCTACCTGATATGGTAATTTCTAATCGTCCATCAGGATTTATTTCACAGCTCACTAGAGAATCAATAGGTCTTGCATAAGTTGTTCCCCCAGGAATCTTAACAAATAAACGTTTATTAGAGATCCAAAGAGTTCCATTTTGCCCCATTATAGGTCCTACAACATCTTTAATTGAATCTATATACAGAATTTTTTCACCTTCTAATTCTTGTATATCGTTCATTTCAGTTGTTAATGTTCTATTAACGGATGAAAGAGCCATTAGTTGATCTATAGCTAATGAAAAAAGAGAATCTTCTAGCGATACATATTGCACTCTATCACCTTTGTCAATAAGAGTTATTAGTTTGTGTCTTGCAAGAGCTACTAGCGCTTCAGAATCTCCACCTGTTACAAAGAAGTTGAATCTTTCTCCTGTAAAGAATTTATTAAACAAAGTGTCATCACTAGCAAAAATATAGATAAAATCTTCAGATCTAAGCTTATCAGTGAAGTTACCAAATGAGTGAAATCCATACTCATGTGCTCCACCTGATGTTTCATATAACCTTTCAATTGCATCTAAGATACTAGTTGATGCATCACTATACTCTTTTGTAACCTCTTTGAACTTCTTTATAGGTTTATCAGCAAAGTAAATAGTAGCACCTTTAATTGTTTTAGATTCTTCATCTATCCCTACAAAGCCTTTATTATACAAATCATCTAATACTCCATAGATTTTTGCCTGAGGAATGTTTGTTGCTTTTGCTAATTCAGGAGCACTTGCTTTTCCTTGTTTAACTATCTCTAAGAAAGCTCTTGATTCGTATTCGGAAAAACCTAGTAGTCTTAGCTTTTCTACTAAATCACTTTGTTTTGACATTCTAATATACTTTTATCCATTTATGTTTATAAAGTCTTTGATTTACCACCAAGGTAGTTACAAATGAGAAGATTTATATATGCCTGACGTTTATTGTCATTTGTCAAATGGTTACTACTTAGGTAGTAACACAAATTCGAGAGATTGAAGCGCTCTCGAGACAAATAAAGATTAACTAACTTGGTGGTAAAAAATGTCAAACACAAGAATAAAATACATGAACGGGCTGGTCATTGTTGCTATTGTTTTTATCAGCATATCAATTGTACCAGTTGGTGTTCTAGCTGGAGTGATCTTCAGTGAAGGTGGATATAGTATGAATGATTTCGCTGTAGGTCCAAATAGTAATGAGACAGTACATATGAAAGTAACTGGAGATTTAATGTTCTATTATGATGTTAATTCTTATCCAGTGCATTCAAGTAACATTTCTATATTCTTACTGACTCAAACCCAATATGGTGATTGGGTTGGATCAAATGATACCTATCCTCTTGATTATGAAATGATAACAACAGGTGATCTTCCCTTTAGATGGATACACGCTAATAGTATTGATTATTATTTAGTTGTGTTCAACTCTGATAATTTAGATTCAATACAAGTTGAATTGCATTATGTGACAGCAAACAGGGCAGAAGTGATAGCTCTATTATCTATAGGTATATTCCTCTCTCTTTGGGTAACAATAATGGTACTTTATACTCTTGGATACCTCCTTAAGGTACTAATTTTCATACCCATTTTTGGTTTAAGATATACAAATGGTGATAGTAAAAGAAGAGAAAGAAGTGACAGTTATGAGTACAGAAGAAGTGCACGTGCAGCTCCCGCAGCACCTGCAATAAAAGCTGCTCCAGCTGTAAAAGCTGCTCCAGCAGTTCCTGCAGCACCTGCATTACCTAAAGCTCCTCCAGCTCCAATTCTAGTTGGACCTGCTGCTGAGAATATCTCTTCAAATTATGTTGTTGCTGGTGCAGTAAGACAATATCCTGAAGATGATTTTAAGAGATTCTGGGCAAAAACATGGGATGGTTCAGGAATAGCTGAAAAAGTCTTAGTTATACTCGCCTTATTCTTTTTATTAACTGGTGCAGTAACTGTAACCTGGTATATTCTAGTAGTCTTCCCCATAACCTTAATCGGTATAGCAATAATAGTATACTTCACAAATCGTAATCGACGAGAAAAACTGATCAGATTGGTCGAAAGTCACGGAGCAATTTACATCAGTGATGCTGCAAGAATACTAAGAACATCCACTGAATTTATCAGAATGGATGCATGGAAGATTGTAAACCTTGGATTAGCTCCATTAGCATTCGATACTCAAAATCATATCCTCTTTGATGTCACTAAAGTTGATCCATCCAAGGCAGGTAAAATGTCTCCCGAAGCAGAAAAAATTCATGCTGAATTAGTATCTGAAGTAGCTAAGAAAGACAAACAAGAAGAACTCGAAGAAAAGAAAGTAGAAGAAGTTGTTTCAGGTCAAGAAGTTAAATGCCCCTTCTGTGACAGTGATAATCCCCCTGACTCTTCATTCTGCATAAAATGTGGTGCTAGCTTAAAGCCTGCAAAATAACTTCCTACTTTCTTCACCTTTTCTTTTTTCATTTTTTTCTTTTTTATTTTGTTTTATCTAATATGTGGATTGGGGCATGAAATGAAACTCTCATCTCTGATTTCTCTTTGTACAGGTTCCAAGAAAGCTTGATCAATGAGTTTGCCTTTTACATTATAAAATCTCCACCAAATGCAGTTCTTTAGTTTAGCAATAATTTTTTCTTCTATGAATTGTTCTTTCTCTTCAAGATCTACCATCATTTCTTTGTAATCTTCTTGATCTTCTTCTGTAACAAAAAGATAATATTTTCTGATATCCTCATTAAGTATTTGCTGTTTGACGGTAAACAACCATTCCTCAAATCTAATCTTCTCGTCTTCTGACATGATTCTGTGGTTAGGAGGAACATAAGTAACTCCATATCCTCTCGCTTTTTCTCCTTCTTCATCTTTCTCGATTTTATATTCAGTTTTGTTTCTTAAATTATCAAAGTAATAGATAGGAGTCTTACCTGAAACACCTATGCACATATATTGGGTGCTCTTCCATAGAGAACGTTGATACATATGGTCATGACCAAAAACAGCTGCACTCACTCCATACTCATCAAAGAGAGGTGTAAGACAAGATTGAGCGACTGAATCAGAATTGTTGGTTGCTCTTCCAAAGAAACCTATAGTAAATATAGCTGAATGCAAGAAAACAATACAGAATTGTGGTCCTATCCCTTCATTTGCTTTGTGTCGCCAGATACTTAATTCTCTGTTCAACCATTCCCATTGGCGGCTATCACAGGCAATACTCTCATTTCCCCAAGTCAAACCTAAGGAATCAAGGTGTATCATAAAGACATTACCTTCAGTATGAGAATAGAACGCTCCACCAGATGTTCTTGGATTCTGGAAATAAATATGAAAATGTTTCTGAGTTCTGTGTAGTCCTCCCATCCACGATCCTCTACAAAAACCACCATTAAAATAATCGTGATTTCCAATAGTTGGTGTGATAGGTATTCTAGCTAAATTTGGATTAGCGCAGGTAAATAAATCAGCCCAATATTGATGATAAGAGCCATTATCAGTGTTGTCTCCACTGGAAGTAAACACTTGGTAACCTTTATTGAAGGTATATTCCATTTCATTAACATGGATATGATTCATCAATTTTGTAAGATCTGGATTAGTTCTAACTCGAAATCCTCTCCCTTTTCCTCTTTTGAATCTTGCCTTGCTCCCTCCATGTAAATCAGAGGTAGAAATGAAAAATATGGGTAGTTTGTTATCTTCTACTGCTGCAACAAATTCAACAACTTTTGAGGAACCGATTAAAACATTTTCTTGATTATAACACTCAATTCTATAATGATAATCTTTTTTCTGCTCAAGATTCTCTATCAAACCTAAGAATAATTGAGGTTGAGAAGAGAGAGGATGATAAGGAAATTCTGATGAATGTTTCATAGGTATGACAGCTAGTTCGCACAAATCGTCATTAAACAAACGGATTTGGCATTTTCCCTTGAGTTTACTGAGGTAAGGTTTCCTTTTGTTTATTTCAACAACCTCTTTGACTCTGTTAGGTTTTAGGTATCCATAATCAAGGTAAAGAGTAACTAGAACTTTTGAAGGATCATCTCTGATTCTTTGAAGATAATACTTATCAATTACAAATTTCACAGGAGGAAGCTTTTCTTCCACAATTTCCTTATTGGAATAAGGTTTATACTCAACTTCTTCAAAATCTTCAAGTTCAATCGGATAGAAATTTTCTTCTTCCGCTAGTCGTTTTCGAATTGATTCTTTTATCTTTATTCTGTATCCTGTTGAAGGAATCTTATCCTCTGGAGGAACAACATTAGGTTTGCTTTTACTCATTTCATGTAAAATAGTAATATCAATCTTTAAAATTTTACTGCAAAAAAGGTATTTTTACTTAAAATGACACATAATATTAACAGATTCAATAAGAAAATTCTCTTGATTATTTTCATTTGTATAAGTTATTTCATTGATACAACAGTTATCTTGTTTAAGATTGTCAAAGATTATAGCAGAAGAGTCTAAAATTTTCGAGATAATAGATCTAATTGCACCACCATGAGTTAAGATCAAGATAGTATCTTGATTTTTAATTCCTTTAATTATTTCTTGGAAACTCCCCCAAACTCTATCTACAAACATCAACGTTGTCTCTGCACCTACTTCTTTCATTAAGTTATCAAATTTTTCCATTGTATTATACTCACTGAGAAACTCGTCTACCCTCATCCCATCATATATTTTCATAGAATGTTCACGTAATCCTTCAACATATGAGACTGGAACATTCAAGACTTCATTGATAATATCTGTAGTCTCTTTTGCTCGTAATAAATCAGAACTATAAATAGCAGAGATTCTTTTATCTTCTAGCTCTTTAGCCAATATTATGGCTTGCTCTTTACCTTTTTTGTTCAAAGGTATAGAAAGGTGACCCATGATTATCTTATTTTTGTTATAATCAGTTTCTCCGTGCCTACAAAGATAGATTTTCATTAAACAAGAAAAATCACTAGAATTAAAAAAGATTAGGAAAGGGAGAGAAGAGAATTATCTAACAACTCGGGTTAACTTCGCTCCACAACGAGGACATGAATAACTACCTATCGGAATCTCTGCACCGCATGTTGTGCAATACTTTATTTTTCTCTCTTCTTTTTCTCTTTGAGCTTTTAAAGGTTTCAAAAGGAATCCTTCCTCAGTCATATTCCAAGTATAAAGCAGAGTTCCTTGAAGCTCTTGAAGTGCTTTCTCAGGTAGAGTTATTCTATTTTGATTATCAAGAACTAAGAAACGTGAACTATCTAAATCTGTTAAATCTATACCTTCCAAATGTTCTCCTATTAAGATTCCATCCCTTATTTCTAAAGTTCTATCAGAAAACTCTCCTACAATAGGATCATGTGAGCAGATAAGGTAAGAGGTGCCAGTCTCTTCTTTAAGCTGTTTGAACAAATCAAGAATTTGAGCAGAGGTTTCAGTATCTACATTTCCTGTTGGTTCGTCAGCGAAAATTAGACTCGGGTTATTAGCAAGAGCACGAGCTATTGCCACCCTTTGCTGTTCTCCACCTGATATCCTTTTAGGTGAATGAGATCGGCGATGCCATATTCCAAGAATTTCCATTAATTCTTTTACTCTTTCTTTTCTAACATTGAAAGGAGTGTTGATTAGTTTCATTGGCATTTCGATATTCTTCTCTGCTGAAAGGTATGGAATAAGGTTTTGTTCTTGAAAAACATAACCTATATTGTGTCTTCGGAATTCAAATTGGTCTTCTTCCGGTAATTTTGTGATATCGGTACCATCTGAATAAAAGATTTGACCAGCTGTTGGTTTAAGCATCCCACCTAAAGCTTGTAAAAGTGTACTTTTTCCAGAACCAGAAGGTCCTACTATACCAAGTATTTCTCCTTTATTTATATCGAAACTTACTCCTTTTAGTGCTACTACCTTATTTTGAAGCTCTAAACCATAGACATGATATATATCTACAGCTTGTAACGCTAGCTTCTCAGGTAGAGGTTCTATCTGTGTTTTTCTTGTAGAATTTCCGTACATCATGTTCACCTCAGAATGTTCTCATCTCCTCTACAACATTAGTTCTTGAAGCAATTATTGCTGGAACTAGTGTTGATAAAAGTATTATCAAAAATGATCCTAGTATCGTAGCTAATAGAATGAATGGTGGATATACAATGAGTCTGTGAAATGAAGTGATACTGAAATTATCAAAGAATCCATTAAATTGATATCCTAAAATAAAACCAACAAAAGCTCCAAATACAGTAGCTAAGATTGCCATGGATATTACCTCTGTTAAAACAAGTTTAATTAACTGTTTCCGCGAAGCTCCTTCAGCAATTAAAATTGCGAATTCCTTTTTCCTTTGATTGATAATCATAAACATAAACAAAGAGACTCCAATAACGATTGCTAGTAAAGAAATCAGAAAATTGATTGTTAAAAGACCTGGAAATCCAAATCTTCTTCCTTCTTGATTTTTAATTAATTCAATTTCCTCTTCATGAGTTTGAGCATAAGTAATCCACTCAAATTCTGAATTGAATTTAGAGGAGAGATTTTCTGCAACTGGATCTATACCAGGTTTGAAATTAATTATTGCTCTTATAACTTCATATGTAAATGGAGCATAAGCAAAAATGAATTCTTGATCTACAAGCATAGTGTAGAAGAAATCAGTTTCAATAAAATCAAAAATCCCTCCAGCAGCTCCAAAAGCATAATCTTTGATATCTCCAGGAGCATGATCAACAGTTATTGTAGCTTTAGCTTCATAGATAGAATCATCAAATGTAGTAAAATTGAATGTTGGATTGTTTTGAGTCTCTAAATATCTCGCTGTATCTACACCTACTCCAACATTTCTTAATGGATCATCTTGAAGTGTTTTTAATCCTTCATGCCAATCAGAGTATTCGACGATGGAATCAGTGTGCCAGAGAGCATAATCTGCATATGCAGTTAGATTCGTTCCGAAACAAAAGACTGGAGAAGCACCGATATAAAACACAGTCATGTAAATAGGAATTACAATTTCAATCTGATCTTCATATCCAACAAAATCTGAAATTTGTAAATTATTAGAACCAGCGAGGATATCAACACGCATATCTCCTCCTATATTGAAGTCTGCTGCTCTAACAATTTCAGCTGTTCCAGTTTGTCCTTGGATTGCACTAAAGACACAAAGAGATACAGACAAACATAGTAACACAGTCATTCTCGGGAAATTTTGATGCCTTCGTGATAAACTTCCTTTTAATAGAACACCGATATCTTTGAATATTTTCACAAGCATTCTATCTAGCTTCTCTGGTATTTTTGTTGATAATCTGCTAACTATTTTTGCTGCGCCAAACCATAGAAGAATAGGTGTAAAAGCTTGCAGTAATTCAACTCCAAAACCAAACGCAACGTTTGGATTTACATCTTCAGCTATTGTAAAGGAAACACCTACTAGTCCAATAAGGAAGAATATTACATCTCCATAAATTTTCTTAAACCAACTTACTTTCTCTCTTTCAACTGTTGCAGCTAAAGCTACTTCTTGTTGAATAAAGTCGTTTGTTTTCTTTCTTGTAGCAATAAACAGTATCGTTAAAGTCACCAATACCGTTGTTATAACACTCCAAGTTTGAACATTGAGAGCAGAATATGCCGTTGATATAGTTTGAAAATTTATGTTCATGAAACTATAGGTAGAAAGTACAGTCGCAGCTCCAAATGTACCTAACAATATACCTATTGCTTCTCCAAATATCGCTATCAAAAATACTTCTAAGTAAATCATCGTCCGTACCTGTTTTGGACTTGCTCCTTGAGCTTTAAGAACAGAAATTTCAAATTTCCGGTCTCTTATTGCAAGTTCTGCTCCTAAATTGATAAGAATTATTGACAAAACTATTGCAGGAATGTAAAGAACCGCATCAATAATCTGCATTATTACAATTAATCCTTGATATGCAAAAAGTCTTCCTGAAATGAGATTTCTTCCCTCTACCGGGTATTTCTGCTCCATCCGCTTCAAAACAATTGTTATATAATCATTAAATTTGATAAGATTGCTAAGAGGAAATTTCGTCAAATCGAGTTTTGTAGGTAAACGATACATATCAAAGGCAGTGAGATTTCCAATTATTGTGGAATTAAAACTATCACTGCTTATTAGCATATAATCATCTTGAAGTAGTAATCCTGGATTGAAGAATCCTCTTACAGTTAAATTGAATGAAGATGAGATAAGTCCAACATCATCATAGCCTATTCCATTGTATACTGTCTTATTTAAGTAAAAAGTAAAAGGAAAAGTGTCATTTATTTGGATTCCAAGATTTTTATACTGGTTAGAAGACAAAAGTATACCAAAATCACTAACATTATTTTCTCCTGCTACAATATTGATTCTTTGAACAATGGTGTGATTTTCAAATTCTTTATCAACTATTATAGGTTGAAATACAGGTTGACCTAAATCCCACCCTATTTGAGTGGTGAAATTAAAATCTGGAGTTATATATGAATAATATATGTTTCCACGATTAGTTTTATCATAATGAGCATGATGTCCATAAAGAACAACACTATCTTGAAATTCAGGTTCTTGTATCATCAAATTTGCTAGTTGAGCTGGAGTATAAGCTGTATCTGGATCAACGGGTTGAAAAGTGACTTCTGCTTCAACATTATTAATCATATCTTGAACTGTGATAGAATTAATAATTGAACCATAGAAAAATATGCTAGAAAATATTGCAGCACCAAGAATCATACCAGCTCCAATTGAGATGCTTCTTCTTTTGTTAGAAATCATTGACTTAAAAGAAAAACCGATAAAAGAGAATATTTTAGGAGATTTCATTTTTGTGAGACCTCCTTTTGTTCTTTTTTAGAATTTAACGCTTTGGTTTGTTCTTGCAAAACTTGACCTTTCTGCAAAATATATAATCTATCAGTTTCTCTTGCACTGAGTGTATCATGAGTTACCATAATTATAGTAATTTTCTTCTCTTTAGCTAATTTCTTAAAAAGAGATATAATGTCTTTACCAGTATAAGTGTCAAGATTCCCTGTTGGTTCATCAGCATAGATTATATCAGGTTCATGAGCTAAAGCTCTAGCAATCGCAACTCTCTGTTGCTCTCCTCCACTTAACTCCTCAGGTAAATGATCAACACGAGCATAAAGTCCCACTGTTTCTAAATATTCGATAGCTTTTGTCTCAGCTTCTTTTTCTGTCAAACCTCGTAGTTTCATTGGCAGTTTAACGTTCTCTTTAGCAGTTAAATACGGAATGAGAGCAAAATTTTGGAAAACTAAAGAGGATGTTGTTCTTCTGATTTGGAGTCTTTCTTTATAATTGGTTTCATTAAGATTGATACCAGCGACTTTTACTTCACCTTCAGTGATGCTTTCGAGTGTAGCTAAAATATTAAGTAATGTTGATTTACCACTACCTGAAGGACCCATAACAGCTATGAATTCACCTTTTTTAATCTCCATTTCTACGCCAGTTAGTACATGAACAATTGCTCCTCCGGGTAACTGAAAGTCTTTAACAAGGTGTGTTGACTGTACAGATAATTTGCTTGATTCTTTTACCATTTCGTTTTATATTTTCAAAGGGATAAATAAATCTAACTGAAAAAAAGAAAACAAGCTAGAAGAAAAACTAGTTATCTAATACACCGCTTACTTTCATATTGTTCAAGATTTGCTCTATCATTCTTTGTTGATCAGTTTCTACTTCACTAGTCTCTATTTCAATATTCAAGAGTAAAGCACTTGTTTCATTGTATGTTATGCTTACATGATCAACATCTAAATCTTTTAGATCAGGATCTTTGCCTATATCCCAAACATATGTAACTATAATATTGTCTCTATCATATTCTACATTTTTTGTAAGAATCTCCTTCATAGCCATATAATCTGCAAGTTTTTCTATGTTGATTTTCTTATTCAGAGACATATTGATTGTGAAATCTTTGAGTGCTTTTCTTTCCATACGAGTCTTACTCCATCGAAGATATGCTACTATTCCTATCCAACATGCAAGACTGATTATGAACAAAATGAGCGTTCCATATTTTGACATAAGTCCTCCAAAAACCGTATCAGAAGACGAATATTCTCCCACAGCGAAAGCGAATACTTCCAAGATTATACTTCCTGCTAAGATTAACTCTATCATATCTATTGCTTCACCGGTTCTTGTATTTGCTTGTAAAACTTGATTCATACTCTTTGTATTTCTAGTCATTGCTTTATTCATTTTTCGCATTTGCATTTCAGATAAGGTAGATATATAATTCCGTGTCCCCTCGAGTTCTGTTAATAAACCGTTTATGATTTTATCAGCTTCTTTTACTCTTTCTCTTGAGATATTTAGACCTTTTTCAACCTCATAAAAATCATTTAGATCCTTAATATTATTGTCTCCATAAATCTGTAACAACTCAAAAGTAGAATCTTTCAGAAATTCTTGTATTTGGCTAACTAAACTAATAGTACTTGTAAGTAAGGTTATCTCTTCCTGAACTCTATTTAGTGCTTCTGTGTTTCCTTTCACAGCTTCTTCAACTAAACTCTTGATTTGATTTGATTGATCATATAATTCCCAAATTCGAGACATAAAACAATCCACAAAAGTGCTTATAGCATGTTGAATCCCCCAAAATGTTATCTGATATTCTTTCTCTTCTGTAAAGCTATCAAGAACCACTAAAGTACCTCTAGTACCTTTGAAGAAAAGATTATTTCCAAGTTGGTAATGTAAATGTCCTTCACCAATTATTTGGCTAATTTCAATTTCACAATCCTCACCATCACAATACTCATTTATATCTTCATATCTGATGTTTATGTCTTCACCAATATAACAGATTGTTTTAGGTCGATGCATAGGATTTCCAAATATAATCTTGAGGAAATTTCTTTGAAATTCTGTGAGAAGACTGTCTATAACTACTGAGCTATCCTGTGATAAATCTGCTACAACACGAGATAATTTATCTAGAGACATAAAACTATTATGTCCTTCCAATTCACGTAGATTCAAGGAGTAGACAACAAAACCTGATTTTGATATAAAAATAGCCATCTCTTCAATTTGCACAATTCCTTCTTCTTCAGGTAAATCAATGGTTGCTTCTAAATTTACAAAACTATCTAAAACATAATCATTTACTAAAACTTTTGTGTGCTTTCCCTCAGAAGCAAAAATAGGCACATCTGGAGATTGATCAATCAATCCTGTGAGCAAAGTTTTATGCGCACCTTTCTCAATATCTAGTTTTTTATTTAGTTCTCTGAGTTGATTAGAATCAAAAGGTAACCATTCTATAACAAAAATTTTTGGATTTTTAATAAATAAAATCTCCGAAAGTTCGTCTTTAATATTGTTTGCAACTTGTGTCATTATTTCTTCACCAATTTATCTGCAATTCTGAGGAAATAAGGTTGAGAAACATAACTTACATCCTCGCTTTCTAAGAAATCTAGTTCAAAATCCGAGATATCGCATTTAGGACAATCAATTTTTATGTCTGGTTCACTTCCCATATTCATGTAAAAATCCAGATGCGTTTTGCAATGTTCGCAATAAAATAAATGATGTACTTCATCTTTAACATCTTGGGGAATAAGTTTGAGATATTTAAGACCATTTTCTGTGATTCTATATGCAGTAACAAATCCATGTTGAGAAGTACTTAATCTTATCTTTTCTAGAATATCTAATTCTCTAAGATCTTCAATATCGTCTACTCCTTCATAAGAAATGTTTACAGTAAAACTACTTCTTCCAAAGAATTGTATGGATGTTGGAGCATAATCATAGGTTTCATATGTTCCTTTTACGATCTGATAATATATTACTGCCCACAAAGGAAGTTCTTTTACCCAAATTTTTTCGTTATTTGTTTCCAAAAAATGATTCCCCCCTCTTACCCATTTAGTGAGATAATCCACAGTATATAACAAGATTTGTTGGTCTCTTGTTAAACTTGATATATCTATATTATTCCCTGAAGATAGTTTGATTGACATAATTTAAAAAAACTATTTTAAGATATTTTAATCTTTCTGGATAGGAAAACGAAAAGGAAGAAACAAGTGAGAAGTTATCTCCGATTCTCTAATTCTTTGTCTTTTTTAGCTATTTTTTCAACTAGGTCTTTGAAACCTTTTGGCTCTTGTTCTTCTTCAAAAGTGAATACAACAGGTCGTCTTTTTCTTTCAACATCTAAAGCTCTTGCAATTTTACCTGCTTCATATTTTTCCTTTACTTGAGATTTCTTCCCTATCCAAACATAAATTTCATCATATGCATCTAAAACAAAAGAATCATTAGATTTCAAATTTTTATATTTGATAGGTACTTCCTTTGTAGTAATTGTTCCATCATTCTGTTGAATTATCTGAAGAAGTTTATAATCAATATCTACTTTTAATTCAAAATGCTTCAAGAAACCAGGAGTATCTCCTTCAGCAACTGCAAAATCTAGAAGTTCTTTGAACTCGTCTGGTTCTTCTCCTTCCATCACAGTTTTAATAAGAAGATCTTTGTTTTCTTCTTCTACTACTTTTGCAGTCCATGCACCTACAGCTTTATCATCACAATAGGATTTTGAACCTAACCAAATCCAAATGTGTGTTGGTGTTGTTATAAGGTATACGTCACCATTAAGGAATTTGTACGGTTCTTCTATAGGTTTTAGTCTTTTTCTTATTACGTGATAGACATTCATGATATTACGTATAAAAATGATAACATAAAAGATTTATGAAAAAAGCAATTGTTATTTTGTTTGCTCAACTCGATAAACTTTAATATTTCAATGATGATAAGCTCTATATGAGCAATTTAGAAGATGAAGAGTCTATTTTTGATGATGAGGAAGAAGAACCTATCTGGAAACAAATAACTGAGAAGATTAAACCTTATCTTACAAAAGAAGATATCATCAATATGGATTTAGATAGTTTTTCTGCACTTGTCAAAAGATTATATGGTATTCAAGAACTTACAGAAAATGAGATGTCGTATGCTAAGAAAAACAGAGACCTAATTCTAATTCGTATGGGACTTTTACACAATATACCAGATTTAACTGAAGAAGATTTAGAAATAGCTATGAAACAAATAGCTGTTAGATTAGCTACCTATTACTTTCAAAATAACGTTTCAAATTCCTTAGACGAAGCTCAAAATCAAGTTCTTGAAGTTATGAAAAGTGGATTTTCCTCTGCAGTTACAGTTAGTCTGAATCCAGAGGAAGAAATAGTCAATCTTAGAGAAAAACTTGCAATTATCTCAAAAGTTAACTTAGATAATGCTAAGGATATCGCAACATTGCTTTCGAAAACTAAAGATAATCTGATGACTATAGGTATTTCAGGTTCGGTATTCTATGAAATTGATAAATTCTGTCAAATGCTTAAAAGGCAAAGAGAGGAAGACCTTCCTACAAAAAATGATATTATTGAAGCTTCGTTCGAATGGCAAATGAAAATCCAGAAGTGAGTAGAATGGAGGAAGAACTGCAAATTCCTAAAATTCCAACTCTTGAATCACAAGAAAAGGATTTTGAGGAACAACCTGAGGAAAAATCAGTAAAAGTTCTTCAAACAATTACAACCAAATTAAAAGAAACTGTTAAACTTGAGATGTTTCTACCACAAATTTATCTCTGGATAGAAGATAGGCTAAAAATAGGACCAACACTAGTTATTGGGAATAATATAGGCGATTTTGCAATAAGTCTTTCAGCTAGAGTTCCAAGTGTAATTGCAAGAGAAAGCACTTCCACTTATGTATCTCCTATTGCAGAAGTCACTGATGCATCACATTTAGAAAAAATAGATTTCAAACCTTTTGATCTGGAAAAGATAGAATCTATGCAGAATGTGTTTCTAAATATTATAGTAATTTTTGCTTTAAGAAAATTAGAGAGAGAGAAACAGAAGCTACTTTTAAGAGAATGTAAAAGAATGTTGTCTCGTGATGGGCAACTTATAGTTATCGATGAATTTTATCCAAAGTCAATCTTTTTGTTTCCAATCACACTTGCGAAAGAAGGAATTAGATCGTTTAGAACTGTAATACTTAAGAAAAAAATCGATAAACCTATTAAGAAAATCGATAAATTAGCTGATGAATTAGAATTGAAGTTTTTCGATGTTAAGTATGATGCAGGTGGAAGAGTAAGAACATATGTTTTTACAAAACGTTGGGGAGCTTTAGTTAGTTGATTTTTGGCTTTTTCCCCATTTTATTTTATCATCTGACATAGAACCAACAGGATACTTATTATTTGTTTTCTCAAGTTTCTTAGGTATTGCTTCTTCAAGATTTACTCCCAGTTCGTGAGCTAACAGAAAGAGATAAATCGCTACATCAGCAAGTTCATCTGTTATTTGTGTTTTAATCCTTGAAATTTCTTGAAGTATTTCATCATCTTTTTGCCATTGAATTAACTCAAAAAATTCTCCTAATTCGATGATTAATGATAAAGAGAGATTCTTAGGAGTATGATATTTTTTCCAATCTCTTGCATCTCTAAATTCTAAGATTTTCTGTGTTAAACTAGATATAGATGTCACGAAAAAGGAAAAGAAGCATGATAATTAACTCTTTCCTTTAAATCACACAACTCTATAAGTCCAATTGTAGGAATCTTGTACTTTTCCAGTTTGTATTCCTATCAGTTTGTCATATAATTTTCTTGTTATAGGTCCTACTTCGCCATTGTTAATAAGATATTCTTCATCCTTGTAGAATATCTCACCTATTGGAGTAACAGAAGCAGCAGTCCCAACAAAAAACGCTTCAGAACAAGTACCATTCCTAATTTGCTTAGCAATCTCGTTTATATCTAAAAGTTCTTCATGAGTACTATAACCTAAATCTTCAGCTAGCTGTAAAATTGATTTTCTAGTGACACCGTCAAGGATAGTACCCCTTAAAGAAGGTGTGCAGACTTCATCATCTACAATAAACATAATATTCATCCCACTTCCTTCTTCAACATATCTACGTTCCCTAGAATCTAACCAAATAACCATTGGATATCCTAGTTCTTTTGCTTGTTGTGTTTCATAGAGAGTACCAGCGTAATTTCCGCCAGTCTTAGCTTCACCAGTACCACCAGGAGTAGCTCTTACATTTTGTCTAGCTACATATGCTTTTGTAGGTTTGAAACCATCTTTGAAGAAAGGTCCAACAGGAGATAGTATTATATAGAAATAAAATTCGTTACTAGGTCTTAGACCTAAAAAGGTTTCAGAAGCTATCATTGTTGGTCTGATATATAATGAGGTTCCAGGAGATTTAGGAACCCATTCTTTATCTACCCGAACTAGTTCTGTAATTGCTTTGACAAATAAATCTTTGTTTATTTTAGGCATACACATTCTTTCAGCAGATAAATTAAATCTCTCAGCATTTTCATAGGGTCTAAACAAATGAATAGACTCATCTGGATGACGAAAAGCCTTCATTCCTTCAAAAATTTCTTGACTATAATGTAAAACAGCACATGCTGGATCCATCTCAAAAGATTGGTATGGAATTATTCTTGGATTGTCCCATTTTGAATCTTTATAATATATGAAAAACATATGATTGGAGAAAGTTTTTCCAAATACAAGGTCAGAATCTGCGGGAATTGGTTTTTTTTGTTCTTCTTTGCAGAGAAGAATTGGTATATCCATAAATTCATTCATTGGCGAATAAAAAGAGATATAGTTTAAAAAATTTTGGCTGTAAATTTAAACAAACGAAATATGTATTTAGATTTTATTTCATCTTTCTAATGTTTAGTAAATTTGTAAAATGTTGTCTTACTGCTTTTCTGGAAGGCCACAATCTTAATGAGCGGGAGATAAAATATCTTCCTCCTTTAAGATAAATCACATCAGGTTTGAGCATTGGACACCATAGATGTGCAATTTGCAGCGAAACAGACGCCTTTAATGATTTTTTAAATTCAGAAGGTTTTATGTTAACTTTATTCTTCTTTAATTCATCTAAATAGATTTTAAGTAATTCATTAAAAGATAATGGAATCTCATTCAATTGTACTCTAAATCCTTCGACATGAAACGGTAATAAATCGTAGAAATGAATGAAATCCCAAGAAGGAGGAGCAATTATGCATTCTTGCCAATCTAATATGAAGATTTCAGAATCTGTTTGTAAGAAGTTATAAGTCCAAGTTCCACCATGAATCAATGTTATTCCTGTTGAAAGGAGCTTTTCTAAATAGTCTTTAGATTTCAAATCCTTCTTTACAATTTCTAAATCTGATTTTGTCAAAGGAGTTTTTCCTTTATAATTTTCAGCTATTTTCAAAGCTTTGGCAATATTATTCTGCAATTCCGAACTTATAGCTTTCCATTCACTCTGATCTATTTTTGGTAAATCACTGAATTCTGCACCTTCTACATTATTATAGAATTGAGAGTGTAGTTTTGCAATTTCCTTTAGTGCTCGGATAATATTTTCTTTATCCCAGTCTTTAGGATGAATGCTTTCAGGAATTTTTTCTAATAGTACCCAAGGAACTTCAGATGATTGTGAAATAGCTAACACTTTCGGAGCGGGGATCTGGTGCTTTGGTGCAATTTTTGAATATACTAACCATTCTGTTTTTGTGGTATTCTGTTTTAAGATTCCCGATTTGTTTTTTCCCCATGATATTTCAGAAACTTTAGCATTAGAAGAGCCAGCTAAATCCTTCCTGAACTTAATTTCCTCAGCAGAAATCTTAAGTTTCTTTGCAACTTCTTCTAGAATAGGAAGACTATTCAATAAATCACCGATGTTTGATGAATTGCTTTATACTTTTTAACTATTTCTAAACAAAAACAAGTAGCTAAATGAGCTTTCTTTATTATTTCAAAAAAGATTTTATAAATAAGTAATTTTATCTTTATGCGATATTTATGAGTAAACATGTTGTTTCTGTCTCTCTTGGTTCTTCAACAAGAGATTACAAACGTGAATACACTCTCGCTAATGAAACAATCCTTGTAGAAAGAATTGGTACAAATGGAGATATGAAGAAATATAAAGAGCTTATTGAAAGTCTAGATGGAAAAGTTGATGCTTTTGGTATAGGTGGAACAGATTTATACCTAAGAAGGGAGGATGATTTATATAAAATCCGAGACATTTGGAAAAAATTGATTGTTAACGTCAAAGAAACGCCTATGGTTGACGGTGGAGGAATGAAGAAAACCTTAGAAGGGAATATAATGCAATATGTTGAAAAGAAACTTCCTGAAGAGGTTGAAGAAGATAGATCTTCATTAGCAATGTGTGCGGTTGACAGGTGGCATCAAGCAGAAAGCGTTTGGGAGTTTGTAGGAAGGAACAAGAAATTAATTACTTTTGGTGATCTCTTATGGGGATTCAAATTAGGGATCCCCTTACATACAATGCGAGGAGTTAGAATACTAGCAAAAATACTGCTTCCTTTAGTATGTAGATTACCATTTAGTATGCTTTATCCAACAGGAGAAAAACAAGAGGTAAATAAACCCTCTTTCACAAAATATTTCAGACGTGCAAAATGGATTGCAGGAGATTTCTTATTTATCAAACGTAACATGCCTTTAGATGGGATGAAAGGGAAAATACTAATAACAAATACTACAACTTCCGATGATTTACAGCAATTAAAGGAAATAGGAGTAAAATACATTATAACTTCAACACCTAGAATAGAAGGAAGATCATTCGGAACTAACGCTCTTGAAGCTGCTATTGTTGCACTAAGTGGAGAGAATAGAGAACTTACAAGAACTGAATATGAAGAATTTCTTAAAAAACTCAAAATTGAACCAGTCATTGAGAAATTGCAGGCGTAAATGAATGGAGAAATATAGTTCAATTATCTTTGCTGGACAAACTGAAAGAGATAAGATACTTTGTGAACAGGAAGGTGTCAAGAAAAAACCATTTTTGAGACTTGGCAATAAAATCTTTATTGAGAGGATAGTTGAAGAGTTCTCAAAGTGTGAAGAGATAGGAGATATCTACGTTAGTGGAATGAACCAAAAGGAATGGAAAACAGATCTGCCTGTCAAATTAATTGATGACCAGAGTACTATTTTTCGAAAAGTTCTCAATATTTATGATAACTATATACAGAAAAAAAAGAACTATTCTGAGATAGTCGTATTATATTCTTGCGATGGTCCATTAATTAAAGCAGAGATGATATCTAGACATATACAAAGATGCAAAGATGTTTCAGATGGAGACTTGAGTGGAACATTCTATTATGCTATTATAGAACGAGAGGTTATGGAAGATAAATTCCCCGATTCTAAAAGATCTTATGTTACTTTCAAAGAATTTGAAGTCTGTGGAGGAGATTTAATCATCATAAATGTTGAAAAAATGCTAGTACATGAAAAATTAATTGATGATTTAGTAGAAAAAAGAAAAAATGTTTTAGCTCAGCTAATAGTACTTAATCCATTCCTCATCATACGTTTTCTATTGAAGAAATTATCAGTTTATAAGTTCATGAAATCTATCAATAGACGGGTATTCAAAATTGAAAAAGGAGTATATGCTGTTCTTAGTGATGATCCCGAAGTAGCTATGGATGTTGATAAACCATTCCAACTTGAAGAAGTTAGAAGATATTATAACGAAAATAAAGAGTTGTACGATTGAAGAATATTTATTAATATAATGGCAAGTTTTGTTTCTAATGATTGGATTCTTTCAAAAATTGGATAACTGGGATAAAAACTTTTCAAAACGAATGGGAAGAACCTCTCCTAAAGTGAAAACTATAGCAAGCTTCTTAGCTTTATCTGGAAATGCACAACCATGGATATTTATCTCTGTTCTATTCTTAATTTTTGACATATTTTTCAAGAGCCAATCAGATAATTTAGCTCAGCTTTTAGTTATGGGAATAGGAGGTTTAACTGCTACTAGTGTTAAATACATAACTAAACGAAAGAGACCAGATGAAGAAGTAGCTTTAAAATATATCTCAACAGGAGATCAATACAGCTTCCCAAGCGGACACGCAACAAGGATGGGTATTTTAGCAATGTTCATGAGTTTATATTATCCAGCTTTTGGATGGATATTCATTTTGTGGGCAATAGGAGTTTGTTGGGCTCGTATATCTTTGCAAATTCATTATTTCCTTGATATAACTGGTGGAGTATTAATTGGTTTAAGTTTTGGAGTAGTAACATATTTCTTGATGGATTATCTAGACGTAATACTTGATCCAGTAGCAAACTGGATAGCTTCATTGTTTTAAATTCTTTAATCTCATTATTGGGTCAACAAACACATATCTTATCTCAATTCTCCTGTCTAGTTTTATATATTTTACATCACTTATAATTGAAAAGAGTTAAATTATAGTAATCTTCGTTTTCTTATGACAGAACAAACTACTAATATTGATCCTTGGCAAATGGCCATTAAACAACTTGATAAAGTAGGAGAAATTCTAAAAATCGATGAGAATATTCTGAAATTACTAAAACATCCTATCAGAATTGTTGAATCCAATTTTCCTGTTGTTATGGATGATGGAAGAGTAGAGATTTTCACTGGATTTAGAGTACATCACACTGAAAATCTTCCTAATAAAGGAGGGATAAGATTTAGTCCAAATGTCACAAAAGAAGAAGTTATGGCTTTAGCTTTTTGGATGACTTTTAAATGTGCTGTGGTTGGTTTACCTTATTCTGGTGCTAAAGGTGGAGTGATTTGCAATCCTCGAGAAATGTCTCAAAAAGAAATAGAGAAAGTTACACGAAGATACACCTATCAAATGATTAATGTTTTCAATCCTAAAGGCGATATTCCTGCTCCAGACATAAATACTAATGCACAAACCATGGCATGGATTTACGATAGTTATTCAATGTACAAAGGTCATTCAGAGTTAGGGGTTGTTACTGGTAAACCTGTTGAACTAGGCGGATCTCTTGGAAGAGCTTCTGCAACAGGAAGAGGAGTATTCTTTGTAACTCGTCAAGCTCTTCAAAAACTTGGACTTCCAGTAGAAGGTGCTACTGTAGCTATCCAAGGTTTTGGAAATGTTGGTTCTTGGTTTGCTCGAATCGTAGCTGAACACGGAGCTAAAGTTGTAGCTATTTCCGATTGGAAAGGTGGAATTTACAATGAAGCTGGTTTAGATGTAGAAGATCTTTACAAATATGTTTATGAAAATCCAGAAAATACCGATAAAACTGTTGTTGGTTATTCTAAAATCACTAAGAAAATCACTAACCAAGAATTGTTTGCTCTTGAAGTAGATGTTCTTGCACCTTGTGCAATTGAAGGTGTAATCACAAAAGATAATGCAGGCGATATAAAGGCAAAAATTCTAGTTGAAGGAGCAAATGGACCTACTACACCAGGAGCAGATGAGATTCTGCAGAAGAAAGAAATACTTGTTTTTCCAGATGTTTTAGCTAATGCAGGAGGAGTAACAGTTAGTTACTTTGAATGGGTTCAAGGAAATGATGCGCTTTTCTGGAAAGAAGAAGAAGTAAATTCAAAGCTAGAAGAGATTATAGTAAGAGCTTTCGACAGTGTTTATGATTATGCTGATAGTTGCTGTAACAAAGATTTTCGTACAGCTGCTTATGCAATAGCTCTTGAAAGAATAGTCAAACAATATGAACTGAGAGGAATTTACCCATAAAATCAAGGTTAAATATCCTCTTTTTTTATTTTTTATCTTGTTGTGGGCTACGTTAGTATTGCTGCTATCAAAGGTTCAATGAAATTATCCAAGAACATCATAATTACAAAACCAATAATCACTCCGTAAGTAACTTGTCTTGCATGTTTTTTAGTGTGCGTCTCAGGAATAATCTCATCAACTACTACAAAAATCATAGCACCTGCAGCGAAGGCCATACCAAATCCTAAAAAGAAATGTGCAACAGTAACAGCTGAAACTCCAATCACAGCCCCAAACGGCTCCACTAATCCTGTAAAAGCAGCAATCATAAAAGCTTTCTTCTTTGAATAACCTTCACGTAATAATGGCATAGCAACAGCTGTTCCTTCTGGGATATTCTGCAATCCTATTGCTATGGCAACTACTGAACCTCCTGATATATCTCCATTACCATAACTTACTCCTACTGCTAAACCTTCAGGAAAATTGTGTATTGTGATAGCGATAATAAACAACCAAGTTGCAGCTAATCGCTTACTAACAGTACCTTCAGGTCCAGTTATAAAATGTTTATGAGGTGCCCATTTGTCTATAAGATCTATAAATATCATTCCAATAATTACACCTAGTGAAACAATCCAAATATTATCTAAGATGAAGGATGAACCAATGGTAATTGGAGGAACAGTTTCAGGATCTAAAGCTGGTACTAATAAACTGAATGCAGAAGCAGCAAGCATTACTCCAGCAGCAAAACCTAGAAGTAAGTCTAAAGTCTTATCACTAATATCCTTTTTAAAAAAAACTGGTATTGCTCCAATAGCAGTTGCTAATCCTGCTGCCAAGGAACCACCAGTACCTATCAATATAATTTGCCAAGTAGCTAAAGCCATACTAACCACTTTGTAATTTTACTACTATCTCTACTATAATAATAACCTTTTGTATAGCTAAAAATAGTTCTTTATTTGATTAATTATATAAAGGTTTTAGCGTATTTTTATTTTGATATAAATGTTGAACATAGAGGAAACCTCTTCAAAGCAAATGGAGGGTATGTTAGTTTATGATCCTTTTGCTGAAGTTCGTACTAAAGTACGCGTAAGGAGAGCTGGTTCTTGGTACAACATTAGCCTTATCGATATTAATACTAATCCCAGATATGATTACACTTTGATCTGTGTACATGGATGGGGATCTTCATGTTTGAACTTCAGATTCCTAATGCGAGATCTTAGTCCTTATTTCAGAATTGTAGCATATGATTTGAAAGGACATGGAGAATCTGCAAAAGGAGAAGATAGTTATGATCTAGGAATGTTTACAGAAGAACTAGCTCAGGTAATAGATTATATTCAACCTGAGAAACTGATTCTTGTAGGACATTCGATGGGAACAGCAATTGTAATGAACTATTTATCTTTAAATCAGTCTAGAGTTGAAGCTGCGATTATACTTTCTGGAGCAGCTAATTTCCGAGAACCTTTTCCGAAAATCATACCTTGGTTAATTTTCAGAATGGATGAGAAAATTAAGAATTTCATAGTTTCACTAGCAATGTCTTTTACGAGTTCAAAAAGCGTTCCTGAAGAATTGAAAAATGCAATCAAAGAACAATTTTCTAAAGTTCCTTATCATGTTATGAGGAAATCTTTATTGAATACTGTATTTGCTTGGAAAAAAGCGGAAAATCTGCGCAAAATAAAAGATCCGATACTATTAATGATTGGTGATAAAGATCCATTAGTTAAGATAAGACATACTGTAGAACTAAGCGCTTTATTATCTAATTCACGATTAGTTATTTTACCTGATTCAAAGCATGATATTCTTCTTGATAAAGGTACAGAAATCTCAGATTTAGTTAAAGAATTCATAGAGTTCCAGATTGACTTAAAAAGTGTTGAGAATTTAAAATTTGAAAATAATCAATAAGATACAATTAACTTGACATTGGTTTTTTTATGAGATCCACCATGGCCCTTCATTAGAGATAAACAGTACTGGTTGACCTGTTTCCAAACAAAGTATATATCTTTCAAATTCTGTTCCTGTACCTGCTAAAGGCGCATAGATATCAGAAATATTTACAAATTGAGTGATTAATATGAAAGTAGAATTATTTTCATAAAGAAAATCTATAATATCAGGAATCATCCAATTTTGTGGATTATTATATAGTGGAATTGTTGAATTAGCTCTATATTCTAAAGAAGTAAAATTGTAATAAAACATGAAAATTGGATAAAAACTACTAATATTATACATTAAAAGAAAAACACTTTTAGTTATTTCTGGATAAACATCACCAATATATGTGAAATTATGATACCTAAAGGAATTCTCTTCATATTCAGAAGTATTTAACTCCTCTACATACTTTAATTCTTTTTCAGTATAATAAGTCACGTTGAGTACCATATTTCTTGAATCATTTTCTAAATCATCAAAATATACAGCTTGTCCTGTAATGTTTTCAAAATAGTAAAGTAAAGCTAGATAATTTTCATCAGGATAATTCCTTGTTATCAGACTTGTAAATTTATTTGGATCTAGTTCGTATTCAGTATTTTCGGGAGAAAAAGGATAATAAACTAAAACTAAGGTTAGAGTAATTGTTATTAAAACAAAAGATACACTACCTATTAGAATCTTTTTTTTCATCAAATAACCATAATAGAATATGATATTAAAGTTGATTGTGTTTTTCAAAACACAATCTTCTTCTTAATCCAGAACTAATAACTGTAAAAAATCAATGTCAATCCAACAAACGTTTCCTTTTTTTTCTACTCTTATAATTACAAATTGTATCAATTAACAATTTTTTAGCTCCAATTAGCAAACTTCAAAAATACACTAATGTTCTTGAAATTATGACTAAAAGTATTATTGCTTGGGATTTGTCTGAGCTTTACAAAAGTATTGAAGATCCAAAGATTAAGGATGATATGAAAATAATCGAGCGCTTAGCTCAAGATTTTAGAAAAGAAGTAAAAGGTAACCTCTCATCTGAAAATCTTACAGCTTCTCAGTTAGCAAATTATTTTAAATTTTATGAGGAGATTGCTGAAGCAAATTTTTATCTTAGTTTGTTTTCAAGCTTAATTTATTCTACCACTTCTTTAGATGATGCTGTAAAAAACATTCATTCAATGATTCAAGAGTTTAGCTCTAATATTGAAGAACAGTTGATTTTCTTTGAATTAGAACTAAATGAAATTAGTGATAAGAGGTTTGACAAGTTATTAAATTCTAAAGAATTAGAAAACTATAAACATGAATTATTTTTTAATCGCAAGAAAAAACCACATCAGCTTTCGGAAAAAGAAGAACAGATAATTTTAATGAAAGACATCACAGGTCAAGAAGGTTTTATCAAACTTTATGGAGAACTTGAAAGTGGTTTTACTTACGAATTTGAGTATAAGGGAGAAACCAAAACTTATACTACTTCAGAGCTTTTTGCTTACATGTATAATCAAGATAAAAACGTTCGAAAACGAGCTTTGAAAGCAATAGTCAATAAATATTTGGAGAACGAGTTAATTTTTGTTCATATATATAATAATGTTTTGAAGGATTGGCAACTAGAGAACAAAAGAAGAAATTATAGTGAACCAATCTCAAGAAGAAACTTAGCTAATGAAGTGAGTGATGAAGCTGTAAAAACACTAGGAGAAGTAACTTCTAGCAGTAATTTCGTTGTTGAAAGATATTACAATTTAAAAGAGAAAATGTTGAATTTAAAAGAATTAAGAATGTCAGATATTTATGCACCAGTTGGTGAGATTGAGAAAAAATACACTTACGAAGAAGCAATTAAACTTGTCCACACAGCTGACGCTGAATTTGATTCTAGTTTTGCATCGATTGTTGATGAGATGTATAAGAGAAAACACATTGATGTTACACCCAGAAAAGGTAAACAAGGAGGAGCTTATTGTAGCTATGGAAAGCAAAAGAAATATCCTTATGTTTTTGTTAATTTTACTGGAGATATAGATTCTGTTCTAACCTTAGCACATGAATTAGGTCATGCAATTCATCATTATCACATCCAACAAAAACAGACCATGATAAACATAGGATCTTCTTTACCCGTAGCTGAGATTGCATCAGTATTCAATGAGATGATCGCATTTGATTATTTAATCAAACAAGACCTCTCCAAAGAAGAAAAAATGATCTTACTAGCAAATCATATAGAAAGTAATTTTGCTACATCCCACAGGCAGAATGCGTTCTATCATTTCGAAAAGAGATTGCATGAGTTGATGAAAACTAAACTTCCTACAGCACAAGACTATAAGGATCTATATGTAGAAGAGATGGAAAAGATGTTCGGTAATTCTGTTTCTCATATCAAGGAAGATTATGCAAGTTATTGGAGTGTTGTAAGTCATTTTATTCATGTTCCTTTCTATGTTTACGCTTATAATATGTCTAATTTGTTAGTGATTGCCTTATATCAAACATATTTAGAACAAGGAAAGAAATTCGTTCCTAAATTTATCAACATGTTATCTGTAGGTACCTCCCTCACTCCTGCTGAAATGCTAGCAGAAATGGATATAGATTTAGATGAACCAACTTTCTGGAATAAAGGGATTGACTATTTAAAAAATAAAATTGATGAACTTGAGGATTTACTCTCTTAATCCCTTCATCATAAATTTTTAAAGGAAATAGACTATTCAAATAGTAATTTGTGAATGATTTCTAGAATAAAGACAAATTTGAAATAGAACTGACAAATTTTTTCATATGAAGTTAACGGATTTTCATAGCCATACCTATTTATCAGATGGAGTTTTAGGACCTGCTGAGCACATTAGGAGATTAATAGTACAAGGTTTAGATGCAATAGCTATAACTGATCATGTAGATTCTAGTACAATCGATTTTGTATTAGATTCATTAGATAAAATAAGATATGATTTCGAAGAGTATATCACTTTCTTACCTGGGGTGGAAATAACTCATGTTCTTCCTTCTCAGATTCCTATTCTTGCTAGAGAAGCAAAACAAAGAAATTTTCTTGTTGTTGTTCATGGAGAAACTATAATGGAACCTGTTGTCTCAGGGACTAACGAAGCTGCTGTTAAATGCTCAGATGTCGATATTCTTGCACATCCTGGAATTTTATCTTTTAAAGAAGCAAAATGGGCAAAAGATAATGAAGTGTTTCTTGAAATTACTACAAGAGGTACTCATGGGTTAACAAATGGTCTAGTTGCAGACTTGGCAATGAAAACAGGAGCTAAAATGGTTCTTAATACCGATTCTCATGCACCTAAAGATTTTCTTACTCTTAAATTACAAGAAAATACCGCTCTTGGAGCTAATATTCCTCGAAATCTATTCGAAGAAATTTTTGCCAAGAATCCAGAAGAATTAATAAAGAGAGTAATAAAGTAAGGCAGGAAAATGTCAAAAGAATTTAAGTTAAGTGAGAGATCAATTGTAGCTAGACATAGGAAACGAACATTTTTTTTCAGAATTTTTAACAAACTAGCAAATGGAATTTTTATATTTCTGTACGAAATATACTTGCTTCCAATTTTTGGTATTGGTAATAAAATGGTCTTAGTTCATACTATAGGTCGAAAAACTGGAAAAAAACGAACGACGCCTACATTAATATTTACTTTCTATACAGGAAAATTCACACTGTATGTTGCTAGAGGAAAGAAATCCGATTGGTTACAAAATATTTTAGCTACCGAAAATAAAATAATAGAAATTCAAAATGGTTTCAAGAAATGGAAAGTTAAAGCTACACTAATTGAAAATCCATCTGAGAAATCTAAACATTTAAGGCAGTATTTTGAAGAATTTCCTGAAGCAAAGACTATTTTCGGTTATGATAAGAAGAAACATGGAGATGTGTTTTATTCTGAAGAATACAAAAAAATTCTTGATATTGTTGAGTTTGTCCAACTTACTCCAGTAGTTGAGTAGTCTCTGCTATCTTTTTCCCTTCTTCTAAGCATAATTTCAATACTTCAAATCCGTTAGAAATAAGTCTACGTAGAGATTGAAAATTGGTAAAATCTTCCATAAATGCTATCCACCCTTCATAATAGAAATCTTTGTAACTTTCTGAAATTAAATGATAATCATGTTTTTCCAATTCTTCTGTGATTTTAGTTCTATTCAAGTCCCAAAATGCTAATGGATCATCTGATGATTGGGTTAATAATCTTACAGGCGATGGAGATACTCTCCAGCTCATTCTTCTAGCTGATGACCATAAATCATATCCTGTTTTTTCAAACATATCCATAGGTAATGATTGTAGAAATTCTTCAAGTAATAAAAGATTCTTTAAATCAACTTGTTTAATGAAATCATTGGATTTGGTTTGATATTGAGGAATTTCAGGTTTACCATATATTACCTTAATACTGGATTCACGAGGATGAATAAAGTCAACAATTTTCATAATATCGTCGAGTTTAAGAATTTGCATTCTAGGTAGATGAAAATAATTTGGATTAGTTTCTATGAATCGAGATTCATAGGTTTCTGATATGTTAACAGCTTCATGAAATGAAGTATCATCATTTAGAAACTGGGCATAATCAAACAATTTTATGTGGATATCCACATCACTTAGAACTGGCACATAATCGATATAACTATCCCAATCCTTGGTTGCAGAACCTTTTGCGTAAGCATACTTAATTGATTTTGAATAATTTGTTTGGAATATATCCCTCCAAATCTCTAAACATGAGTCTACTTCTTTGCGAGCTTGTTTCATATACTCAGAATGCTGATTCATAGATTTAATAATACAGTAATTCTTTTTATTTTATTGGTTAAATGAGTATAAAAACAGCTTTTTAAATGTTTAAATACTAATCTCTTCAAATATAAATGGAAGAGAATTTTATGAGCTTTGAGAGAGATAAAGGAGATGAGTTATTTTCTCAATTCAATTTCCTAGAAGCATTTCGTTGGTATCTCAAAGCAAGAGAAATTTTCTATCTTAAAGGCAAAGAAGAAGATTTAAGAGATGTTGAAATAAAAATTGCTCGATGTTTTGCACTTTTAGGTCAAAGGCAAGAATCTATTGATATCCTTACTGAATTAGCTGAACAAACCAAAGAACGTCTTCTTATTGATAACTATTATTTGGTATTACTAGAACTCATAGCTACTCACTTTGCTTATGGTTATTATGAAAGAGGAAAAGTGCTTTTAGATCAACTCGAAGAAGGTCAAATAACAATTTCTAATCCTCAAATCTTTTTCAGATATTGGCAAATAAGAGCTCAACTCCTAATAGTTTATCACAATTTATCAGATGCAAGAGAAATTGTACATTTTCTTATGGATAAAGCTAAAGAAATTGGGAATGAACCTTATTTTCATGAACTACAAGTTCTTGAAGCTCAAATTGATGCAGAAGAAGGCGATGTTTTAAAAGCATATTCAAGTATAGACGAAGCTTTCAAGTATTTTGAAAAAACACCTTTTGAAAGATCAGCTTTTGAAAAGAAAATTATTCTCTCACAATTTGTTGAAGAACCAGAAGAAACAATCAGATTAATAGATGAATATCTAGAAAGGTATCAACCAGATGATTTCCATCCTCTTATGTTTAATGCTCAACGAATAGAACTCGAATTGAGATCTGAAAAGATATCTCCTGAGGAAGCTGTTGAAAAAGGAGAAAGATTGTTATTTTCAGCTGAAAGTATTGAACATATGGAATTATCCTCTAAAGTGAGAAGACTAATGGCTGGATTATATCAATCTATTGGCAATCCTAATGATTCATTTAAATCGTTTGAAAAAGCAAAAAACTATTTTGAGAAAGAAAAACTAGAATATGAAGAAGCGATTACGACTTTTATCTATTTACCTGCATTGTTACAATTTCATTCTGCTAAACTTCTTGGATTGACAGGCTATCTCGGTGGACCAAGAATCAGAAATACTGCATTAATAGATCAAATGGATTTAGCTTTAGAAATCGAAAGAATAGGGGAAATTTTCGAAAAATATAATGATCCTGTAAGAGCAAAAATGGCTAGATTCTTTTTATTGTCCTATAAAATCTCAATGATTGGGATGAATCAAGAATACAAGAAGTCTATTAATGAAATTAATGATATTTATCAGTGGATGTTAGATGAAGGTGAACTTCATTATTCAGAAATGATAGGGCAATTTTTAGAATTAGTGAACCAGTTTAGGTAGAGTGCAGTTAATGAAAAGATACAATCCAAATGAAAGAGTTCAAGTTTATCGTCCTATCCATGAATTTCTTAATCTTTTAAGTAAGGAAATTGAGAATGATATTGAACAAGGAAAATATGAGGATATATTGATAGAATCACCAACATCAAGAAATCAAAAATCAATCATAGGTAGACTTCCAGATCCTGCAGAAAGATTGTTGGTTTTGGCACTAACAGCTAAAGAGATGATTGACAAGAAGAAGACAGATGAAAGAAATGTTCTTTTTAGTTTATTTCGAATCCCACAATTTATTTTTCCAAATTTTAATGAAGAAAACATCTCTCTCTACTCACAAGCAGAATTAAGTGAGGTTCTTAATTTTGTTAAAAAGTTTAATATGTATTTACCTCAACATTCCCCTAGATTTGATTCGAAAACGACCTCTATTTTAAAAATAGAATTTTATATCAATGCATATTTATATCTTGCAAAATCAATGATTGAAAAACGTTTTCCCTTTGCTAATGATTATTACGATTTTATGATCTTTTTAATTAGTGAATTTTTTACCATATTGAAGCCACAAATAGATGAAAATGAAAGAGAAATTCAGAATATAGCAATTACTCTTAAGAATTTCTTAGATTATACAACTATAGTTTACCTTATCGAGAATTTTCCTGAACAAATCAGTAAAGTAGTTTTTATTTTAAATACAATAAAAGATTTGAAATTCGATGATAACGAGAAAGAATTACTCACTGATATTTTGAAAGATTCAATACTTATAAATCGTAAAGATAGAGAACTATTTTTGGAAAAAATTAACTTCTAATTCTTTAAAATAATAGAATAAACATCAGAACTAATATTGATGTTGTCACTAAATCAGCACTGGAACTTAATAGTGGATTAACTAGATTATCTGGATCAAGACCAAATTTAAATGATAGAAATGCAGCAGATAGTGCTATAACACTTATTATCACAAACGAGAGAAAATTAGTTATAAGTAATAATCCTAAAATCCTTAAGTAAATTAAGAATGTAATTCCCTGAGGAAATAAAAGAACCCCAATTATACTCATTAAAGATACAATTAGTATTGCCCCAGTAACTATTCCCAAATAAGTTATCAAGAAATCTTGTGTTTTAAGAGATTTAAGGGAAGGTTTTATACTCCCTAGATGTAGTTTTGTTGAAGTTGTATTAGCAAGGATAGAATTTTGACTTCCAACTGAACTAATAATAGCGGGATAAAAGACTATGATTATTGGAGAGAGGATTGATGAGAGAGAGGCTAAAACTGAACCTGTTCCTGTTGCAATCAAATTTGTTATCGTTAGAACTGGTAGCGATTGTGATATGCCTTTCATGAAAAAATTACTTTGTCTGAGCTTAACGATTGCAAAAATAATAAAAACGGTTGAAATCACTAGAAGCGGGATTCCTAAAAATAAATAGAGATGCACATTTTCTTCCCAAGGTCGATACACCCAACATATTAGAAAAAATACAATGGTTATAATTATATCATTTACAGATGATGTCACGGGATAAACATACAAATCTGGATCTTTCTTTTTCTTGTAGATAAAGAAAGCTAATAGAAATGTGATTAACATAGAAACAGTTGCAGTTAATACAAATGTTGTAATGGTAATAGCAAAGATTTTAAGAATATATTTTAGTGGATTGAAGGGAAGCGTATAAAGTTTCATTAATATGCCGATGATAGATGTTACGGTTCCTATCAAAATTGCATCATAAATTGATAAAAAGAATATTAATACAATTAATTCAATAAAATTATCCGTGTTTTTTCTCCATGATGGTTTGATGGTCCCCAGATGTAAAGCTGTACCAAGCTTTCCAGTAAGAATACCATTTATATCACCTCGTACAGTAAGTAGAAGAGGATAAATCAGGAAAACCCATGGTAGTATCGGTTGTAAAGGTTTTAATAATGTAGCTGCACTCCCTGCAGCTAAACCTGTTACACCAAAAATCATTCCACCTAATACAGTTAGTGTAAATCCTGCATATAGAGAGAAGGTGGAACGATTCGTTTTCATACTTGTGTGAAAATCATAGAATCTTAATAAAGATAATTGTTATTAAGGAAAACGACTGAATAGAAATTTTAACCGTGATGAATTCCTAATTTTTCAATTATCTCTATTCTTCGTTTTACTAAGGCGAAGAAAGTTTCAGCAATTTCATTTGTTTTCTTAAGCTTTGGATCTTTTTCTAACAGTTCTATATAGCGTTTTGACAAGGGTGTACCAGCATTAGATACTTTTTTTGCTACTTCAAGTGCTTCAGCATATTTTTGTTGCATAAGCAAATGCGAAAATAGAAGGTTAGGATTTATTTTTACATCATCTGTAGGAATTAAGTCTAGATTAAGAAGCAATATCCAAGAGAGTGTATCAAATAAATCTGGATCTACTTGATCACATATTTGCTTCAAATCAACATATTTCTCTTCTCCAACTGTACTCATATGTATCACGATATTATGTTTTTTCTTCCATAATCAATTATAAATTTTTTCTTGGAGATTAAATATGAACTCAACTTTCAGAACAAAATATAATAGAAAGGAATACAAAGACATACAATATTTTGAAAAACAAAGGAATAATTCTTTTACCACTAACTTTGATTTCCTTGTTTTCTATTTTATTGCAATTACTAAAACTATCTCTCGTAGGTGAATAATTTCAACATTTTCACTTCCAAAAACCTTAGCTATAGTTTTTTGAAGATTTTCAGGATCAAATTGTCTTAATTCACCTGAAACGTTTTTAGGAGTAAAAATCTGAAAACCATGAGTTAAGTATCGCAAAGCTTCAAATAAATAACTCTCGAAATTTAAAATTTCGTAAAAAGCTACTTTACCTCCAGGTTTAAGGATTCTATGCACTTCTTTTATTAATTCTTCAGAATCTTCTTCATTAAGAAAACCTAAAGTAAGAATAGAGTTAATTCTATCTAAGAAGTCCTTTTTGAGTGGAATGTTATCTGGACTAGCTCGAATATTTTGGTAAAATGGTACTTGAGTCTCTTTTGCATAAGGTAGAAGAATATTAAACCTATTAGGAGTATCATCTTCAGATGCTGAAACACACTCATTACACATCTCTGGTACAAGGAACTCTGGATTATTTGGACTTATAACACTATAGTTCATCTCTTTCAGACAACCCATTGTTCTGACACACATATCATTTAATATTTCTATAAGTTGACTTAACATCATCTCAAATATCGAACTAATGCCCCAATAGACCGCTCGATTCAATTCATTTCTTCCTGGTTCATTAAGCTCAAGAAATGTTTTGTAACCCTGTCCTGGAATTGATTTGGTAGTGATAAAATCAGATTTTTCAAGTTTATCAAAAATAGCATAAAATGAGCTTTCTGGTTTATTTGCTATACTTTCGTGTTTATTTCGTAGAACTGATATCAGTTCACCTTTATAGACTGGTTCAGATGATCTGTTTAAGATTTTTAGAATTTCTAACTCAATCCAATTTACTGAAAAAACTGTTAAAATTCGTTTATCATCTTTTGAAATGTCAATTAAAAGCGAGTTATCATTTTCGAAACTATCCATGAAAGCACCATCTTAGAGATTTAAATGTATAATATAAGATTTATCAATCGACAGAAAAATAAAGAATGAAAGAAGAATTACTTCTTTTGTTTTCTTTTACGGATTACTACAAGTGCACCAATTGTAAAAACACCAGTTACAGCCCACCATACTTGGAAAGGACTTTCAGTAGTGTAACCGAGATAAGACAGTTCAATTGTACTGTTACTGTCGGTACCATTGTTATAGAAAAACTCATAGTATCTATCTGTCAAACCAGTTGTAGAATTAATATCCATATCTACAAACAGCAAATTACCAGAATCTACTATTGTGAAGTTGACATTAAACTGAAATCCCACACCACTAGTAACGTTAAAGAGATCTGCTTCTGCTTCAAATTCTTGACGAATTGTTGTGTTAGTGGCTCCAGAATCTGATAATTTATATAGATGCCAGAATAGAGGAAATCCTTCACCTGTATATTTGTCTCCATCAACTTTTACACTTGCATAAACCTTTTCCAAATCTGCTTCTTGAATAGGTCCTGGATACAAATCATCTTTCAATGTGACAGTAAAATTAACACCAACTGGGATATTCTCATAGAAATCTATCGATTGAGTAACATTCCAAGTAAAGGTACCATCCTTTACCATTAAATCTGAATAGTAGAGTCCATCAACATTCTGTGCTGAAGCGAAACGTGTCGCAAAAGCCAACATTAGTATTACAACTAAGCTTAGTTTTATAGCTTTCTTCAAATTATATTCACCTAGTTTATTTTACAGCTATGTTAAGAACAACATAGGTTTTTTTAAAGTTTACCTTTTACATATGTTTTTTAATACATTTTTAAAAGTTCCTCTAAAAACAAATAAATGGTATTGAAGTGAAAGAAGACTAGAGTTTTCCTTCTAATCTCAGTATAGCTTCTTCATCTTCTAGTTCTTGCGCTATTTTGAGAGCATTGTTTAAGTATTCTTTTGCTTTTTCAGTTCGAGTAAAAAGGAATATATTACCCATTTTTTCATATATTCTCATTAAACAAACATAATTTTCTAATTCTTGGCATATCGTAATAACAGCTTGATATTCAACTTGAGCTTTATTTTCATTAGTTAAGCTTTTAACATCTGCAATTATCTCCTTGAATACTCCTTCATAGAGGGGATTATTCCTCTTTTTAGCTATCTCCAAACCTTTATCAGCATATGAATTAGATAACTTTTGATTTCTTTCTCTAATTCCCTGTGCTATCTGTCTATATTTGTACATCATCATGTCAAAGTATAGATTATCATCTTCTTCATTATCAATTATTGATTCTATTATCTTTTCTAACTTCTTCTCTAATTTATCAGCTCTTTTCATATTACTTGTTTGTAATGCTAGTAATTGAGAACCTAAATGATTGTAAAAAGCACTAATACTTTTTCCTTCTTTTAGATATATATCACCTACTTCTTCATACAACTTTGAATATTCCAAAATGTCTGTATCATTTAATCTTGTAATTTTATTCTCATCATAAATTGTTTCCATCTCATTTACTTCTCTCTTCTTAGATTCTATTAGTTTCAGCTGCTTTTTCTCAATCCGGTTAATTATGTCAACTATACCTGTGCTTGAATAAATCTCAAAAATTTTCTTTGTTCCAGGAGTTTCCTCAACTGGTTCTGGTTCAGGTAATTTGAGAGAGTGAAGAAGTGCTTTACCTTTTTTAAGCTGATTTTGGGAGAATTTGTAAGCTTCATCTATGTCGTTTGCTTCAGGCAAATTTGAAACATTTTGTGCAGAAGTCTTAGCTTTTTGAAGATTCATTACTGCTTTTTGGTAATCTTTCTTTACTAAATCTAAGAGTCCTAATCTATATCTAATACGACTAATAGCTCTATCATCAGAAAGATTTTCAAAAAAACTAACATTTTCTTGATATAATTTGTAGCTGTGGTCTCTATCAGAGTTAAATAAACAGTGAGCTAATTCAATAGAGTTTTCAGCAAAGTACTCGCTTTCATCTAATTCCTGTGCTAATTCCCTTGCTTGATTGAACACAACAGCAGCATCTTTTAGATCAAAATTCTTTAAATTTTTACCAAATGCTGAAAGACTAAGCAAATGTAGTTTCTTATCATCAGATTTTCTAGCTTCAGTAACTGCTTGAAGATAATACTCGGTTGCTTCAGTGTGTTTCTTCTCAGATGTAAATAAAGTAGCTATTAATGTGGAAATTTTAGCGGTCAAATAATGCGCTTCAAGTCTTTTACCAACACTAAGTAACTCCAAAGCTCTTTCAATTGTACTGATAATTTCCCCCTCTTTAACTTGTTCAATTAATTTGTTATAGTTCTTCTCCAGTTCTTCAGTTTCGTCAACAATTTTATCTTGATAAGTAATTATCACATTAGATTCAGATATACCAACATTTTCTTCGTCAGGAATATCCTCTAATCCTACCATGTCGTTCATTTCTTGCATTTCCAACTGAAATTCTTCCATTTCATCTAAATCTTCGTATTCTTCTTCCTCAAGATCTTGAATATCCTTTTCTTCATCCATTGTTGTCACAAGAGTTTTGTTATAATAATAATTTTAGCATAAACCATTCTTATACTTATCCCTTAGTTTTATAATTAAGACAATTCTAGTTTATTTTTTAGGATTCTTACCCATGTTTCTAAATCATTTACTAACCAAGCAATAGAATCTTGTTTTCCATTTTTGTTTATGAAAAATACTTTTAGTAATTTACGTCCTTTCGTTTTCCCTAGATGACTCTTTACTATATCGATTTTATTGATTAAATTAAGGGGAATTAGGAAATCTTTACGTGGTATAAGCATTCCAAAAAAAAGCTCTGTTTCAGAAAGAATAAGAATTCCATTACCTCTCACTTGTTTTAGACCTAAAGATTCTTGTCCAAATGAATTAGCGTTTGTTGGTCCAAGGATAATTGTTCTCTCATCAAATTTTGATAATATCTCAAGTTTTCTTTTCTTAAACACCTTATACACCTGAATTTTGCATGTATTTCAAAATAATATCAATTATAGGTTTGGAATGTGTGTTTTTATTTGTTTTCAGATCAAGGAAAATACTATTCTTTATAATTTCATTTATTTTCTGTGTCATTTCTGTATCATGCATTCTATCCACACTTTCATCTACAACTAAAACTTGATTGTCGAAACCTGCATAAGAATCCCAGAATAACTTATTGAAGAAATGTTTTGAAGTCTTTTTCCACTTTAAGGGATCTCCTTCAATTATTGCACGGGCATATTTAGCTGCATGATATTCATCTTCTGCTTTGAAGTGTTTAACCCAAAAAATTCCGATAGGTTTGACTATCGCATATAACCATATGGGGAAAATTGTTAAGAGAATTCTTATTGAACGAGGAAGAGGTATTCTTTCTATTGGTCCTATGAAAACGCTAAGAAAAGGTGATATCATCTTATGAGATAACATATATGCTACTAGCATTGAACTAAAAGATGATGAAAGTACAACAACTCTATTTTGATCTAGGTGCAGGAATTCAAATATCTCCTTTATATCCAGAGTAAATCTTTGTGCATCAAATATAGAATCTTTTGTTACTTTGCTTGTTCCTTTTTCTCGTGTCTCAATATAAACTACGTTAAAATGTTTCTTTGCTTCCATTAATACTTCATTCCATCCCATAATAATTGAAGCCCAACCTGCAATTAGTACCAAAGTAAAAGGCTTAGTTTCTTTTGATTCAGTAGAGCTTCTAAGTATACGAAGCTCACAACCATCTGAAACTTTTACCCAAGAAATTTCTGCTATTTTTTCGAATTCTGATAAAGCTAAAAGATCAAATTTAGTTGCATCCTTCTTCTTTTTCATGGGAATTTAATTTGCTAGTTGAATTTAAATTTTACACATGAGAGCTAAAAATTTAAAAGAAAGAGAGTAATTGTAGAAACATCATGATTTTCGATGCAATAATTTTAGCTGGAAAGAGTGAAAAAGATGATGCTCTTTTACAACTTGAAAAAGTTCCAGCAAAAGGTTTTCTTAAACTTGGTAAGAAAATGTTCTTAGAACATCAAGTTGGTGTTATTGGACAATTGAAAGATATAAGAAATATCTACATTAGTGGTATGGCTGAAAAAGATTGGAAGACAGAACTTCCATTCCCGGTGATTTTCGATGAAGTTCAAGCTGGAATAATAGAAAAACTAAGGCATTTCAGACATGATGTTTTTACCCCAGAAACAGAACCAGATTATGTAATAATTATATCTAGTGATACTCCGCTGATAACCAAAGAAGCTGTTGAGAGATTTATTGAGAAATGTAAAAAAGCTACAGATGGTGAATTGAAAGCACTGTATTATATGTCCTTAATAGATGAAAAAGTGATGACTGCAAAATTCCCTGAATCTAATAGATCGTATCTGAAGTTAAAGGATGTAAAATGGTGTGCTGGTGATACTCTCCTTGCTAAACCATCAATTATTGACACTCATGGAGATGTTCTTGATCAACTTATAAATAGCAGAAAGTCTGTATTCAAATCTTTGTTTGTTTTAAGTCCTTGGACAGTTGTAAAAATTATGATCGGTCAATTAACACTAGATGGATTCAACAATGCGATTAACAAATATCTCTTTAAACAACCAAATTCATGCTTAGGAATTCTTGCGGATGATCCAGAATTAGGAATGGATGTAGACAAACCATTTCAACTAGAAATTGTAAGAGAATACTATGCTAAAATGAAAAAATAAGAGGAAATATGTCGATTTTATAGGGAATCAAGTGTTGGATAAAGTGTGATCATAACAGTACCATATCCAAGACTATTTGCTACACAAGGACTTATTTCCCAGAATTTAGTATCTTTAATTTTTCTGATTTGTTTAATCTTGTTCTCTAGTTTCTTCCCTAATTTCTCATTTTGAACATGTGAAACAATCAGATTATATTCAATATTAGCATCAGTATCTTCTTCAGCTTTAGCAATAATCTTCTTTACTGCACTACCAAAACCGGTTCCAGCACCAGCTGAACCAAAGCCTTTATCAAGTGTAGATAGATAAAGAGGTTTTAGACGCATCAAAGTAGAAATAATAGACATTTTGGTTGTTTTCTTAATTTTACCAGTTCTGAATAAAATATCAAAAGTTGTAGATACACCCATAGTAAAAATCTTTGTTTTTAATTTATCTAGGGTTTTTGTTATAGATGTAATAGATTCACCTTTTTCAAGTAATTCTTGAGCATAAAGAGTAAAAGGAGCTTGGCTTGTAGCAGCATGTCCTGTAGAATAAAATTGATCTTTTATTTTGTCTTTAACTTTTTTATATGCTAACTTGACAGGAGCAATTTGATTAGTGAGTTCAGGTGTCACGTATAAATATAAAATATCTGTATATCCCTCTTCGATGGCTTTATTGAATATATCCAGTATATCTTGAGGATTGGCAACAGAGGTTTTAGGTACAGGATTCATGTGTTTCATTTGTGATACAAATTGCTTATAATCTACCTCAGAAAGTTCTTTCTTATAGTCTCCTTCAATATCAATTGTAGGTTCTATAAGAACAATATTTTTCTCTTCTGCATATTCTGCAGGTATTTGTGATGTAGAATCAGTCATTATTTTAATTTTCATAGAGACCAATTGCTATTTTTTCAATTATTATATAAAGTTTATCAGCTATTATAATTAACAGTAAAAGTAATTACAAATCTATAGATTTACGTTTTTGGAATATGAAAACAATTCAGCATCTAAACTTCACAAATTTTATTAACCGACATAATGTTATATTCAAAGGAAAACCAAACAAATTAACTATTAACAGGTGGAAAATAAATGAAAATTAAAATTACAACTGATGTAACAACTTGTATCCCAAAAGATGTTGCAGATAAAAATGATATTGAGTTTATTGAGTTTTATTTGAATATAGATGGTAAGCCTACTAAAGAACTATCAGAAATTGATAGAGAGAAATTTATGAACGAATTACAAGATATGGATCCCTTTCCTACTTCTAATTTTCCCAGTCCTCAAGATTATCTTGAAGCTTTTCAGAAGATACTTGATGATGGGTATGATGAGATATTCCACATCGGACTTAGTCCTAACATTTCAGGAGCGTTAAACTCTGCTAAAGCTGCTGCCAAAAGGCTGAAAAATGCAAAAATTACTATCTATGATAGTGGTATAATGGCTCCAAGTCAAGGTGCAATGGTTCTTATGATTGTAAAGCTGCTGAAAAAAGGAAAAAAACCTGATGAAATTATAAAATACTTAGAATCCATTAAACACAATATCTATGGAGCAGGCTTATCGGTGAATTTTGATATACTCTTTAAAACAGGTAGAGTGAAGAAAAGTGCTGGACTGACAGTTATTTCTTCCTTGATGAAACTTAAACCTTTGTTTGAATTAAATTTCGAAACGGGAGTAACTGGAATAGGCGGAGGAGCTGGCTTTAATGGAGCTATTAAGAAAATTGTACAAAACATTGTTGAAAAAACTGATGAAACATTAACTTATGATCTTATAATGACAGATGCAGGTGACCCTGAACTACTGAAAAAACTAGAAGAAAAAGTTAAGAAAGTGAGAACAATTAAAAACGTTCTTCACTGGCCAATGGTTTCTATGATGATTCATACTTGCGGAAAAGGTTCAGTAATGGCAACCTTAGCTCCAACAATTGATGAGGTTTAGATTTTCATTGAAACTTTTCTTTTATTTTTGACTTTATATTTTTAATTCATATTCTTAATACCATTCTTTCTTTAGACCAATGAGATATCCTATGATAGTGAAGAATATATGAATAAAGAATGTACCTCCTGCTAGCAATACAAAATAGTACCACAAATATTCTCCAAAGGGTATCATTGCAGGAGCAGCTACAGCAAAGCCTGTTAAAATATACCCCATCTGATCCCAAGGAAACAAACCTTTACCAGGCGCTATATTAATTCTTCTTTTTATAAATGAACCTAGAAGGTCTGCTATATGATCACCTATTGAAAATAACAAGCCAATATAGATTGGATAATTACAAGGAAAAACATTTCCATAAAACCAACCTAAATGAAAAGGATCAGCAAAGAAAATGGAAATAACCACCCCATATAAAGTTCCAGTTATCAGACCTGCAATTATTCCTCTCCATGTTTTATGGTCTCCAAAAATTCTTTTTCCTCGCCAAGTCTTACCTCCATCAACAGGTTTACCTCCTCCCCAGATATTAGCAAACGTGTTACACTGATAGATTGGTTGAGCAAAAACACATATCGCTATAATTGCATGTAAACCATAAGCAAATGCTACCATGGGAAACAGATTTATGTTAGCATATTAAAAATGTTGTCACAAAATTTAACAAAATAAATATATTCATAAGTATAAAAAAAAGAATTCTTTTATGATAAAAAATCAATGGTATGCAGTCCTTGATTCAAAAGAACTTAAGAAGAAAAAAATTCTATCTATTAAAAGAATGGGAGAGAAATTAGTCCTTTGGAGAGATGGAGATACTATAAAATGTTTAGTTGACAAATGTGCTCATAGAGGAGCAGCTTTGAGTCTAGGGAAAATTGTTGAAGGATGTATACAATGTCCTTTTCATGGTTTTGAATATAATGAGAAAGGTGATTGTGTTAAGATTCCTGCTAAAGGAAAAAAATCTAAAGTTCCTGATTATATCAGAGTAAGAGCTTATCCAGCTAGAGAAAATCTTGGTTTTATCTGGATTTACTGGGGAGATTACAAAGAAGAAAAAGATCTTCCTCCAATTCCAACAATCGAGGATATAGATAAGAAATTTGTTCACCATCAAATTGTAGATCATTGGCCTGTTCATTATTCGAGAGCAATAGAAAATCAACTAGATGTAATGCATTTGCCTTTTGTTCATTATAACACAATAGGGAGAGGGAATAGAACAATTGTTGATGGACCTTATACAGAGCTAAAAAACGATAAGATATCAGTTTGGGTAGCTAACAGAAAGGACAATAATGAAGAAGCAAAACAAAGGATCAGTCGACCTAGTTATAACTTTCAAGTTCAATTTATATTTCCAAATCTTTGGCAAAATAGAATATCTGATTCATTTAGAATTGTAGTTATTTTTGTTCCAATAGATGAAGAAAATACTAAACTTTATCTTCGAAATTACCAAAAAATTGTTCGATTGCCATTATTGAGAAATGTGTTTGGGTGGTTTGGAAACTTAGGGAATCGTATAATAATAAATCAAGATAAACGCGTTGTTATTACTCAAGATCCAATAAAAAGCGAATTAAAAATGGATGAAAAATTAGTACATGGAGATAAACCTATAATCGAATACAGAAAAAGAAGAGAAGAATTACAAGAATAACATATCAAAAGATATGTTTTTTATAATACATACTAATAAATATGTTTATATGTTTAATCCATCTTTAATGTACTGTATGTATTCAGAAGCTGTTGTGATCAGAGGAGATATGATTAAATCTCGTGAAGTGAAAGCTAAAGAAGAATTTTGGAAGAAATTGGATCATGTTATTTCTAGAATAAATCGAGAGTTTAGGAAGAAACTGATCAGAAAATTTGAGATTTTCAAAGGAGACGAAATAACTGGAATGAGTGAGAATCTACGAGATGCGTATGCTATAGTGTCAAAATTAATGGAATATCTACAGCCATTAAAAATTAGGATGGTAATCTCTGAAGGTAGTATTGATCAGAATAGAAGAACAGAGAATTTGAATGAATTAGATGGTGAAGTCTTTTGGAATTCTTCTACAGCTATGAATGAGTTAAAAAAATCCAAAAGATATGTTAGGTTTACAACAAGCAATCCTGAAAATGATAGATTGGTATCAGATATAGCAGATTTGCTTGCTGATCTTAAGTACGAATGGACAGAAAAAGAAAAAGAAATCATCCAATACTACGAAGAATTATCAAATCAGAATAAGGTTGCAAGGAAATTGCATATATCTCAACAGTCAGTTTCAGATGGATTAAGAAGAGCAAAGTATAAACAAATAAGAGAAACAGAAAATGCATTGATAGAATTTATATAATACATCAAAGATATAATAGTATGGCATTTTCTTATTGGTATGATATACTTATTCTCGTTGTTGGTCTTCTAGTTACAATGGTACTTACACACTTTTCAGTTGAATTAACAACAAGTTATATTGATAGAACTGGATTAAAAGGTAAGAAGATTGTAGAGCAAGAGAAAACTGAAGAGGAATTGATCAATGAAAGAAAGAGAAGGAAAGTAGGATTTATTGTAGGGAGATGTGAGAATATTCTGATACTTACCTTCATATTACTAAATGAGGTAACAGCTCTAGTAATAATCATTGGTATCAAAGGTCTAGTTAGAAGAGAAGATATAGAGAAAAAACCAGGATATTACTTAGTTGGAACTATAATTAATCTAACTTTATCAATTTTGCTTGGTTTACTAATAAAAGTACTTCTAATAAAGTTTGGTAACCTTCTTCCATAAATTTAGTTTATTCTATTTCTTTTTGTCCTTTTTCTTTTTGAAATATAGAATATACAACAAAGAGAAAGTAATCCTGTAGATAAGATGACAAGAGATGGCGCATCTAATTTCATGTGGTTATTACTGAAAATATCGTCATAATTTACATAATAGACTTCTGTTCCGGTACGACCAATATTCCCATTTACTCTTTCATATTCAACATAATATTTGATAAGCGTACCATTAGTAAAACCAGAACCAAGACTATAAGAGAAAGATATCGTAGTTTGTTTGGTCATCTTTGAAGAATTATATCCTTCATTATTAATATTGTAATAAACAATGGCATTGGAAACAAGTTGCTCATCAAGGACATCAAATCGAACAACAAGTTCTGATGTAAAACCTCCTAAGATTAATATATCTAAGGAATAATCAATAAGACCAAGTGCAATTCTTAACCATTCTTGAGCTAGTTCGAGATTAAAGTCATACTTGATAATATCATCATAGTAATAGAAAGAGTTGAAAGGATAAATTACACTATTAGCAACAGTATATTCCCCATCATGAAGAACTTGGTTCATTTCGTCTCTATTAATAGCGTAGCAAATGGCTTTACGTATAGCAGCTCCTTTAGTATAGACTTTTTTATCTTTATTTTCTAAAAATTCAAAATTCCAAGCACCACCAATAAAAGGTCTTCTAAGGTTGAAAAACATGAAAGTAAAGCTGTTTGAAAGAGTCTTATAAACAGTAAATCTTGAATCGTGTTGCATTATTTTTCTTTCAGCGGGGAAACAAGATAATCTAGTCCAATCTAGTTTTCCGGCTTTAAATTCTGCTAATTCAGCTGAGATATCAGGAATAACACGAATATTTATTGTTTGGATATCTAAATCTTGAGGTGTACCATCAATAGCCCCAATTCCGTACCAATATGGACTTGCTCTTAAAGCAGTAACAGAGTTGTCAACAGCATAATCTAACATATATTTTCCACAGCCAAAAGCAGAAGTACTAAATGCTATCCACTGAGGAGTATTTTGTATTCCATTATACAAACCAGTACATTCTGCTCCTCCAGCTGTATATGAGGTTTCTATAGAAGAAGAATTGAGGAAGAATTCTGGTAACAATTCTATTGATAATCTACACCAAAAATCAACATAATTTTCTCTCTGAGGAGTATCAGGATTACCATCAATAAGGATATGAAAGACTTGCGGATTAATAGGATCTACATAACAATCTGAGATCCATTCGTAAAAGACAGTATTTTCACTAACTCTATCATTCCCCCAACTCAAGAGAGTAAAAACAACATCTTTAGCTGTAACTTTTTGATTAGTTCCATTGCTGAATTCGGAATTTTTTAGACCTAACATCAGTTCTTCATCCTCTATTTCACTTAGCGGAATTGAATTTGCTGTTCTTAGAGTAGTATTATATGAGGGATTCCAATAAACATTGTTTCTTACTGTAAACTTGTAGTGAAAATCATCTATTTTTGACCAACTTTGAATAATACCTGTGTTCAAAGGTTGAAATTCAGGACTATAATGAAGAAGCTTTTCTGACATCAACTGCCAAATAAATTCACTTGAAGAGTCGTCAGTAAATAATGGATTTAACTCTCGCCAATTTGCGTCAGCGAGATTAAGTTCATTAAGTGAGACTTGTCCATCATGATAACCATCATAATACATGTAGGGTAAAGATTCTACAATCCCCCATCGAGAATCAAAACCAAGTGTATTTGACCAGGTACCACAGTAAGAATTGGGAGAAAATAAGGGGAGCATGGGAACAATTCGGTCCATCATGAGTTGCTCCCAATCATAATAGAGTTGTTGTCTTTCTTCGAGATCAGTAATAGTCACAGCAAGATTCTGCATTTGTTCACTTTGATTGCCATAAGGTAAGTCTTGACCTAACAAAAACATATTCAAATCTCCATCTTCCGTATAGAGATCTCTCATATCTGGAGAAAAACCACCACCTGAAAGTCCAACTATCCCAAGATCGTAATCATGAGTAATTAAAAGTGTTCCAATGAAAATGCTCCATTCTTCAAGTTTAACCTCTATTTCTATGCCTAGAGCTCGTAGATATTGAGCTATATATAATCCGTAATCGGGACGAACTCCTCCTCCTTCGGTTTTGAAAACTAAATAAGCCAGTGTTTGAGCTCCATCCACTCTAACTAGATTTGGAGAAAATGTAATTGAAATAAAATTTGTTATTAGAATAATCGTAAATATTTTTGTCCATTTAGATCTTTTTATTAGTTCTATCATTAGGGTTTAGAGCTCCTACTTACTAGTGAAATTATTATTCAGTAAACAAGTATAATTTAAACAACTATAAACACTAGTTCAAGACATTTTCAAGAATGTTTCATGACATTTCTAAGAGTTAACTCTGCAATCAGTTTTTCTTACTTTTTCTTAAATTCAACTTATCTTGAAATTCCTTTACTTCTTTTAGTGAAAGAAAAATAAAACTGAGTACGAATCTCATAATAGTAACAAATACTAGTGCTATATTCAATGATACCACTTCTGAGTACCAATGTTCTAATATATCAACCATATATCCTCCTGCTAAAGATCCAACGAAATAAAATAATCCTGTAACCATGCTGAAAAAACCGAAAAATAATCCACTATTTTTAGCAGGTATTAAGTCCAGAATGTAGGCATTAACTCCACCAAAACCAAAACTCATCAAACTTGATACAAAGAAATGAATAATGTATAAATGCCAAACTTTTGAAGCGAAAATATAAAGAAGAGGGAAAAAGAACAAACTAAAACGATTTAGAAAAATAAGTTTGGTTCTTCCGTATTTATCTGCGAATCTTGCTCCAAATAGAATAAATATCAGAGAAGTCAGAGCAAAGATTATCTCAAGCAGTGCTATTTGTAAAGGAGATGCTCCAAGAATGTTTACTTGTTTAATACTGAATAGTGGCCAAGAAAATGTCCAGAAAATTCCATAAATTGCATAAAACAAAGTGAATTTGGTAAAAAGCTTGTTTCTAAGTATTTCTTTAAAACTATCTTTTAGATTGGTGTAAGAATGATGAAAAAACGCTCCTTCTCTTTGAAGAGGTTCCTTTATTCTGAAAAAAGGAATAACTGCTATTATTGAAATACCAACTCCAACAGCTACAGGGATATATACAAATTTTTGATAATCAATATTCTCTCCGAATGCAAAAGTCAAAACTACTCCAGTAAAGAGTGTTGCTAACATACTACCAAAAGATCCAAACCAGGTTACTCTTCCTGTTAATTTTCCTCTTACTTTTGATGGAAATAATTCATTTTGTAATGCAGTCCAAGCAGGATTTCCGAAACTCATCAATATATTCACGATTGCTGCTATAAGAATAATAAAAGCAGGAGCATTTACAAAATATAAAAACGCATAAGGTATCGTCCAAGTTATTGTTGATATAACTATGAAAGGTATTCTTCTTTTCATCAAATCAGATATTCTTCCAAAAAACGGATCAAGGAATTGTCTAAGCATATTAGTTACTGCTTGTACCCACCCTAAAATTGCTGCTCCAGAACCCATTTTTAATGTTATAAACGAAACAAAAGGACTGACTAGACCATTAGAAATACTCCATGCCATCGAACGAGAATAGAGAGCAAAAGCTTCTTTCTTTTTAATATCGGGTAAATCTTCATAATCTATCTTTTCTTCTATGAAGACTTCAGTTGGAGCTATATCTATTCTCGTATCAGTCATGAATGAGAGAGATGGATATCTGAGCACAAAAAGTTTGTGCTAAAAATTTTAAAGAAGATTTTTTCATTTCTTAAAGATTACAATATCCTATTGTTTTTGGTTTTCCATTCAAATCTATAAGAAAAGCAGGTTCTTTAGTATGCACAACAATTTTTCTATCTAACTTTAGTTTAATCAAATACGAATCAGATTGTCCTTCCTTTACGGGAGCACAAGAAATAATTGTCGCTGGAACTGCTTGAAGTCCTACTATAAGATGCCTCATCTTTCCTTCTTCTGGGAGTTTAGAATAAGGAGCAACTTCTAGCTTAACATCTATTTCGGTTGTTATTGTCCAATTAACTTGATTGGATAGAAGGAATCCACGTTCTACATCTTTTGGTAATAAACCTCGTAAAGCTAAGCCTACTCTTTGCCCTTCTGTAGCGCTACTATAGTCAATATCGTTAATCTGTATGGATCGGAGGACACAATTTCTTTTTGATGGAAACACGTGCAACATTTCACCTTTAGAAAGAGTTCCAGCTCTTACTCTACCTAAGATGACAGTACCTACTCCTGTTACTGGAAAAACATGATCAATATCAACTCTAGATTGGTTAGATTCACTCCATTTACGTTCAATTTTTTGTTCATTTTGTTTGATCATAGTTTGTTTTAGAAGAGTTAGATCTTCTCCTTTAGAAAGATCAATATTCAGAATAGGATAATCTTTAATCACCATATCTTTGAAGAGTTTTTTAAAATTCTCTGATATTTCTTCAAAATTAACATATTCTCCATCATGAGCGACCACAACAATACCATTAGAATATTTTAAAGCATCTAAAAGAATGCCAAATTCACCAGTATGAATATCAATTCCAGTAGAAGTAATAACAATTATAGGTACGTCTGCCATTAAAATTGTTTGAAAAAGAACCAATGGTTTGTCTGGATATCGTATAGGATCAACTATTTCAAGAGCATATTCTTTATCATATGAATATAGAGTTATATCAGAACTTGTTGCTTTTTTACCTAATTGTTTAGCTAGTTTTTGTCTGATTTCTGGATCGCTTCCTAGTAGATAGGAACATATTGTTGTAACCATTCTAAATGCAAGAAAAAAGTACTATATAAAAAAATAATTCTCTTAGAGAGTTAAACTACTCATGATCTTTTTCTAATTAGTTGCGTCATAAGCAACTCTAGCTTATTACATCCCACTTTCTACATCTACTTCCCCATCGAGCAATCAGTTGTTCTTCTCTATATATCTCCACAATTTCACATATATTCGAACACCCATCACATTCAAAACCAGATGTTTTAAAACTCATCTTTGATATATCCCAACTCTGGAAGTTTGAAGGCTTTGGATTTTTTAGAAAGTCTTCTTGAGCAAGTATTGCTGAACCAATAGCTCCCATTACTGCAAAATTCTCAGGTACGATAATCTCTTGCTCTAGATACTTTTTAAAAGCTTTTCTCATACCTACATTTGCTGCGACACCTCCTTGAAACATGATTGGGGATTTAATATCCTTCCCTTTTCCTACATTACTTAGATAATTTCGAGCTAATGCTTCACATAAACCTTTGATAATATCTTTAGTGGGGTGACCTAGCTGTTGTTTGTGGATCATATCACTCTCAGCAAAAACAGTACATCTTCCAGCAATTGAAACTGCAGTATCAGATTGAAGAGCTAAGTCTCCAAAATCTTCAATAGGGATTTCTAATCGATTTGCTTGCATATCAAGAAAGGATCCTGTTCCTGCAGCACAAACTGTGTTCATAGCAAAATCAATCACAATTCCATTTCTAATAATAATGATTTTACTATCTTGACCACCAATTTCAATCACAGTCTGAACATGAGGATTATAATGTAGTGCAGCTAATGCGTGTGCTGTAATTTCATTCTTTACTACATCTGCTCCTATTATGACTCCAGTTAATTTTCTTGCACTACCTGTAGCACCAGCACCAGATATTAATAAGTCTTGACCAATTTTGTCTCTTAAAATCCTCATTCCTCTTTGGACAGATTTTACTGGTCTCCCTTCAGTTCGTATATAAACAGATTCGATAAGTTCTTTTGAATCATTTATCACTGCTAAATTAGTACTAATAGAACCTACATCAACTCCTAAATAGAATCTTTCTTTACTTAATGTCATTTTCATCCTCTATCATTTATTTTTCACCACCATCTGTTCTTTTTCGTTCTAAAAGATCTATAAAAGCCTCTAAACGAGTTTGAATACCTGCTTCTCCAGTATGTTCGTCTAGAACTAGAGATAGAACAGGCATATTGTGTTCCTTACTCACTTGAGGAAGTATACTTCTAGAGATAATTTCAGGCATACAAGTAAAAGGATACAAATGTATGACACCATCCCAACCTTCTTTTTTAAATTCTACAACACTACCTAAAGATTCTCTGGTTTTTCCACCTAGTGGATATCTTACATAAGGTTTAGCACTTCTGATACAAGCTTTATAGTGCCATTTTTTGAACGGATTCATTCGTTGTCCTAAGTCTATCCATCGTGTGAATGTAATGGGTGTGTACGAAACAACACCAAGATCATTTAATCTCCGCATAATATCTAAGTTAATAGCAGGTTCTACAACAGCATATAATTCACCGACAATTCCCACCTTCAACGGTTTTAACTCTTCGTCAATTTCTACTTCATCTTCAAAGGTCTTATTTATAATGAAAGGTAATTGTCTGATGTTTTTCATCCCATCTGTTTCTACTACTTGTCTATACAGCTTGTGTGCAGTTTTGTAAGAGGTACCCTTCGTTATTTCGACTGCTCCATAACTGTAAAGAAGTTTATCTATAAGATCGATATATCTATTCTTTATCCACCCAACTCTAAAAGCCTGAAATGCTTGAATAGCATTAACATTGCATGCAAGTTTTTTAAAACTTCTAAAAAAATCCACTTTATCAAACCAATCTAAATTGATAAGGTCAAATTCATATCCCATATCTTCTAAGATAATCTTGTATAAAGGCGAGTAATAACCTAACCTACAATAATCAACAAATACTGTAGCAACGATTTCATAAGCTCCTCTTTCAATAACTTCAATGATAGAACCAAGAAGCATCTTAAATGGAGTGCAAACGAACTCAGAAGACGCACTAGATCCACGTTGTTTTGTTTTAGCCGTTGGTTCATGAGGGACGATTACATCATCTCTTCTCATACCTCTAGCTATTGATTCAAATACATAGGTAAAAGTTCCAACATAAGGGAAAGATAATGGCATTTATTCATTCCTCCTAAATATGAACTTTTGCTGGAAGAAGTACGACTCGCTCTTCAATACTTCGTCTTAACATATCAACGAAAGCTTCAATTCTAGTTCTCATACCTGCTTCTCCTGTCAACTCATCAAAGACAAGTTGAAGAAGCGGGATAACTGTATCTCTTTTTGAAAATCTAGAAGCAATTTCTCCCGCAATTGAATCAGGTCCGCAACTGAAAATCATCAAATGGATAATTCCGTCAATTGTTTTAGTTTCTAGAAAATGCATTATTGTACCTAATATCTCTCTCTCAAAATCAAAGTAGATATCATACTCAAGTTTTGCCATCTGATTCTCAATAAACTTTCGTGGCATTTGTTCAGAAGTTATTATGTCAACACCATATTCTTGCATCAATGAACGTATGTTTAAAGAAGAATAAGGATCATTTAACACATATGAATGTCCCACCAGAGCTACTTTAAGAACTCGTTGATTTAGGGTATAAATTGGAAAATCGTTTAAAACAATTTCACTTTTTTCCCATCTAGAAAGAGTTTCTTCGTCAATTATCAATTCTCGATTATGAATCCTCAGAGCTTTAAAAGCTCTCCAAATTGCTTTTATTCTTTTAAAAGGATTAATAGTTACAACTCGTCCCAACCTGTATGCTCTCATAACAAGCCCTATTCTTGTGTTTTTATCCATTCCACGATTATAGTGTGGCATCAAGATGGGTGGTAAGTCAGGAATCATTGATTTTAGAACTTCTGCTAAACCGATAAATTTTGGACAACCAACATACTTTTTCTTACGTCCTCCAAAGCGAGGTACAAAGAGATAATCTACTTTATCCTTAAGAGCTAAGACATGACCGAAATATAATTTTGTAGAGTAACAATCTTCATCAGGTGCATTTTTTACTGCGTCATCTTTGATTTTCTTTGTTGTTATGGGAGAGATAACTATTTCAGCGCCTAATTCTTCAAAGAAAGTAATCCATAAAGCAGAGAATTTATAGAATAATAACGCTCTGGGGATCCCGATTTTCACCATATTATTGGATGATTTCATTATGTGCACATAGATAGATGATTGTATCAAAGAATTAATTTCTTTTAGAAATTTAAAAATGTTTTGTGAAATAATTAAATGTTTGTTTTATTAGTAAAATTGAGAAAAAAATCCTTTGATGAAATGTGTGATCTTACTTTTATCGAATTTTGATTCAAGCAAACACTCATGTGTAATAGTAGAGTGCTTGGTGAGACTAATCTTATGCTTCTGTGTTTTTCAAATTGTTGAGCTCTAACCTTTCCGCTAATACAATAAGAAGGAAAAAAGCAGTCAATCCTGATATAACACCGAAGAGTATAGTTAAACTAATCTTATCAGCAAAATAACATATTAGCGTTATTGTGATACTTATTAATACTATACACAAATTCACAAAAGCTAGTTTTCTTACCCTTTGTTTCTCTTTTTGGAAATCTTGAACTATGTAATTCATATAAATACGAAAAGGGGATTTTCCTAGTAACTTATAACATTATCTGCAATAAAACCTATATAAATATAGACTTTCTTTGATAAATATAGATTCATAATGATAATTATAGGTTTTAAAAAATAAAAATAAACTCATAGGGTATACTATAGACGCTGTTTGAATAGTATATGAGTACTTATTTTGTTTTATCAGGCATTTTTGATTCAAAAGCTTTTAGAGAATAAAAATAAGAATAAAGAAGTAACAAATTATTCTCGGTAAGACTTATAAAGGGAACCTTTTTTTAATAGTTTATGACGGAGACAGCAATTAGTGTACAAGATTTAACTAAAATATATAGTTCTAACAACGTAAAAGCTGTAGATTCGTTGGACTTAGATATTTTCAAAGGAGAAATTTTTGGGCTTTTAGGTCCCAATGGAGCTGGAAAAACCACACTGATTAGAATGCTTGTGGGTTTACTCAAATCTACTTCTGGTCATATTTTGTACAACGGGGAGGAACTTAATGTCAATTCTTCACATCTCAAACACATTATTGGCTATGTTCCTCAAGAAACAGCTTTTTGGAAAAATCTTACAGTTTATGAAAATCTCAACGTGATAGGAACTACATATAATATTCCTAACAAAGAATTAAAAGAAAGAATCAATCATTTGTTGGAAGGATTATATTTAACAGAATATAAGAAAAAATTAGCATCAAAATTATCTGGAGGAATGAAGAGAAGACTGAATTTAGCTATGGGGATGGTACATGATCCTCAAATTCTGCTACTGGATGAAGTCTTTGTAGGTTTGGATCCACAAACAAGAAATTATTTATACGATTATTTGAGAGATTTCGCTTCTAAGGAGCATAAAACAATCATCATTACCAGCCATTTGATGGAAATTGTAGATGCTCTTTCTGACAGAGTTGGGATATTAGATTTGGGTAAAATGCTTGCTATAGATACCCCTGAAAATCTTAAGAATACTCATGGTAAAGGAGATATTCTTGAACTAGAAATAGATAAGGAATTTACTGATGAACTAGTTGCCAAAGTCACAAAATCTGCAAAGGATTTAGCTGTCGAAAAGAAAGACAATAATTTGATAATTAAGACTTTGAACGCTATATCAAAAATCCCTGAAATTCTAAATACAATAGAAAAAGAAGGATTTATTGTTCAAGATGTTAAGCTTACAAAACAATCTCTTGAAACTGTTTTCATAAGTCTTACAGGAAAGGAGCTAAGGGTGTGATGAAAATGGAAGGTAAAAATGAAGATCAAAGCAAATTTGTTTCTATAGCAAAGAATCTTGGTTTTCAATTAAGAACAACTTATAAGATTGGTTTGAAATTTATCAAGGAGATATATAGATCAAAATTATTTATAATTATGGCAGTTTTGCTTCCAGCTGTAATGATGATTTTTATGGGTGTAATATTTGGAGGACCAACATCCACTATTGAATCTTATAATGTTCTCATAATAAACGAAGATATAGGCTTTACAAATGCTACAACAACTTATGAGTTTGGAAATTTACTGGTTAGCACATTAGAAAACTTAACTTATCCTATTGAAAACGGAGAAGAACCAATAAATATTTTTAAAGTATATGAAGCAGAAGAATACAATCAATCTGTGGAAGATTTCTTAATATATGAAGACCATGGTCTTCATCTTACACTGATTATTCCTCAAAATTTCAGTGAAGTTATCTTTAATTTTGATAGTGATGTTAAGATAACAGTAATAGGAGACCCAGCTACTGGAGTTTATCAAAGTGCAGTATCAACTTTTACAACTGTTTATAATGAATTTGTAGATGCAGCTAGATCAGGTCTTGGAGCTAATACAGGTAGGAGTATAATTGTAGAACACTTTATTGGTATCGTTGGAAACACCTCAGTTTTTGATTTAATGGTTCCTGGAATAGTAATTATTGGAATTGTCTTGAATATAGTTTTCGTCTCTACTGTTATTACAGAAGAATATGAACTAAAAACACTAGAAAAACTGCAATTAACTCCAATGAAAGCAATTCATCTTATTGGTGGTATGTCTCTAGCACAACTTTTGGTATCACTTGTACAAATAATTGTTTTATTCGCTTTAGCTGCAGTTTTTGGATACAATACAACTGGTTCATTTGTTCTAGGAGGATTAGTGGCTTGGATCATGTCTTTGTCAATGTTAGGAATAGGAATGATGATTGCAGCCTTTTCCAAGAAAGGATCAATTGCAAGTGCAATATCAAGTGTGGTAGCAATACCATTATACATGATTACATTCTTTCCAGTATGGGGGATAGAACAAATTCCAATGTTTCAAGTAAATGGAAATGTTTTCAGTGTTTATGATATATTACCAACAAATCTTGCAACAAGAATGATAAATCAAGTAATGATTTATGGTCAATCATTTTCTGACTTGACTTTTGAGTTTGTATCGTTGATAATTGTAACATTGATTTATTTAACAATTGGATTAGTACTTATCTCATTGTTCAAATTAAGACCAAAAAAAGAATAAATGAAATGTTTCCTTGAAGGAACATCTCTTTATTTTTATTTTAGGATGAAGTACGAAACAATTTTAGATTGACTAATTATTCTTTCTTGCTAGGTATCAAATAGACTGAACCAGTCCATAGAGCAATTACTACAGCAACAAACACTAGTATCATACCTATCCACCAGACATCTGATGCAAAGATTATCAGTAAAACTCCTGCAGTTAAAAATCCGATTATCATTAATGTTATATAAAGTAAATTATTTTTCTCCAACTGTTACATCTCCTATTTAGGTGATATTTCTATCTTTTACTTTCATATATAAAATTTAGCTAAACTTCATCGATAGAAAAAAGAAAAAAAGAGAGTATTATCTAGTCAAAGCTCTTTCAACCATTCGTGCATGCCAAATCGCTAGTTTATTGTTCAATTGTAAAACTGAAGGCATCATAAGCAATCCTACAAGAACAGCTACAACCAACATTACTATTATTCCCCAAGTAGGAAAGTGTAGAAGAATCAAATTATTCCACGCATTCTCCTGTATTTAACTAGTATTGTACTATAAAATGGAACTCCAATCAGTCCTGTAACTACTGAAAGTAATGTTGTCCTGACAGCAAAGATAAAGGTTCCTATGGAAGTGCTAAGAACATCGAATAGACGAGTGACTTACCAATTCTTCCTCGTAAGTCATAACCTTTGCTTTTGAAAGATATATTTAAGTTCTTCTCACATTATATTTCTATTTTAATGAAATCTATCTTCTGTTTTTCTCTTTTTAAGATACTAATTTTGAAGAGTACATTAAGTATATTACACAAAATTTTATTAGACTTAGATTTAAAAACACAAGATGGTATCCACAAAGATTGTAATCATAGGAGCAGGTAGTTTACAGTTTGGTTTAGGGACATGTGGCAGTATTTTTGCTTCAGAGATTTTAGATGGTGCTACTGTTAGTTTGCATGACATAAATGCAATTAATTTAGATTATGCTAGAAAAGCATGTCAGGCAAAAATAGATCAAGATGATTTAAATTTCAATGTTGAAGCTACAACTGAACGTAAAGAAGCTTTGAAGAATGCTGATTTCATTGTAAACTCTATTGAAGTTGGACCTAGATTTTATTGGTGGGAATTAGATAAGAAAATCCCAAGGAGATATGGAAGTCCTCAAGTCTTTGGGGAAAATGGTGGTCCTGGAGGAATGTTTCACTCAATGAGAATAATTCCACCAATATTAGATATCTGTGAAGATATAACTAAGATTTGTCCTAATGCTACGTTCATCAATTATTCTAATCCTATGCACAGAATCCTTCTGGCTATCAAAAGAAGATATCCTAAACTCAAAGCTGTCGGTCTTTGTCACGAAATTGCCTCAGCTGAATATCTTTTACCTAAAATATTGAAATTACCTTTTGAAAAAATGGATTTGTGGTGCGGAGGATTGAATCATATGGGAGCCATTATCAAAGCTCAAAATAAAGAAACTCATGAAGATTTAATTCCTGAAATCTTTGAAAAAGGAATTAAATTCTTAAAAAGATGGAAATGGAGTATTCCTTCAAGATTGATGCATCCAGTTGGTCTGGCACTATATATTTTAGAAAACTTTGGCTATCTACCTTACACAAATGACTCTCATTATGGGGAATATATCGGTTGGGCAAGAGAAGTTTCTAATATGAGAGGTATCAAAAATTTCTACAATTTTTACAAGTTCTCAGTGGATTTTAGCAGATATCAAATTAAAAGGAAAATTAGGAGAAAGAAAGGTCATAAATTAGTGAAACTTGACCATGAAAGAGCAATTCCTATTATTGAAGGGATTATTTCAGATAGTAACCATCAAGAATTATCAGTTAATCTACCAAATGATAGAATTATAACAAACTTACCAGAAGATCTTGTAATTGAATGTCCAGCGATAGTAAATAACTCAGGTGTAAAAGGTATCCCTCTTGGAGATTATCCTGTACCTTTAGTTAATTTACTAAATGAGGAAGCTAATGTACAAGATTTAGTTGTTAAAGCTATACTCAACAATTCTCGTGATTACGCTATAAAAGCTCTTCAAGCAGATAACAACTTTCCTAGAAAACATTTAATTGAACCTTTTCTTGATGAAATGTTAGATCTTCAAAAAGAATGGATTAAATTGGAATAAGGTAAGATTTTCATTCTTGCTGAAAAATATCACCTGTGTTGAGAACAAGCTCATCACACATTTTTTTCTCAGCACCTTGCCAGAGAATCACATTTGAGAATTTCACAGGTAATTCATGAGCATTCAGTATATCTTGTCCATCTAAGAATTGATAGTGCAAATGAGAATATACATTGGAAGCTCCAGAGAATCCTACTTTAGCGATTTCTTGATTTCTTTTTACAAAATCTCCTTCTTTTACTATACAACTACCTTTCAGTAGATGATAAAGATGGCTATACTCAGTTTTGTTGTGTTTAATAACTATATAATTTCCAGCTAATTCTATCTCTTTTCTATCTTCCATCGCTTTTGTGAAATCAAATGGCTCATCGTAAAGGTCTTCTAAATTATTAACTACTTTAACCACCTCTCCATCTGCGGGAGCATATACTTTTGCTTTATGGGTATAGAATTTCTTTATATCAGTAAAATGAAAGTCATAATTCTTATCTCTTTCATCTTCTTTCATTTTTCTTAAATTTCCATCATCACCTAAAACAGAGAAATCTATTCCAAATCTATTAAAATTAGTTTGGAATATCCCATTGGTAGCTTCTTTTAAGATGCTTAATGCAACTCTTCGATGGTGAGAATAAAAATCGTTACCATCCAAAATTACAAGTTTACCTTTAAGGGGAAGGGATAATTTTACTTTTTGAATATATTTAACAGGTTTAACTCTTATATCTCCATAGTAGAATTCGTCTTTCGTATCTTTATCGACAAAAGTAAACATATAACGTAGATACTCTATAGGTGTGTCTTTTGAAAATCTGTAAAATGGATTGAATAAATCCAAATTTTCTTTGCCTTTTAAATCATATTTACCTAGAGTGTAAATACTAGGATTTCCTACTCCATTATGATTTAAATGTCTAAAAGTTATTAATTGATCTTTCTTATCATAAATAGCAACTTTGATGAATTTGACGAGTAGATTTCTATCTGTTAAACCTTGAAGAAGGAAATCGAAATTTAAAATAAATGAATTCTTCTCTTCAACTAAATAAACTGTTTCAGGTTCAATTTTAATGGAAACAACTTCTTCTTTTGATGAATGTGATGAAAGAAAATCTTCAAACATACTTTATTTGAATAGATGAGCTTTAAGAGTTTTGTCTAGATAAATTGTGAAAAACTCCAAATAAATCTTCAAGAATCTTTTATTGCTTTAATTTATCATGCAATTCTATTAGTTTTTGTTGAGCTAAAGACCGTACTTTAATTGAAGCTCCCTTTTGACCAATTGTCTTTAGGATTTCTATTTGTTGTTCAATTGTTTTCTCATAACTTATCATTTCTTCCCAATACTTGAACCACAAATCTTCTCTTTCCTCTTTGCATAAATTTTTGCTTAGTTGTTTCTTTCTCTTTTCAATTAAAGTGTTAATATCTAATATTATAGGTACTAGTTTTTTCATTTTTTGAGAAATATTTTTTTTATTTGAGTGAATCAATCTGACTTCATGACCTTTAGAAACTATTTCCTTTATCATTTCAATATAACCTCCATCACCTGATATCAAGATTATAACTAGACCTTCAGGATGTTCAGAACAAAACCTTAAACAGCTTTTCTTTAATTTTTTGTCAGTTGCCTGTTTTTCAGCTGATATTGTTCTGATTATCTTAAAATCAGCTTCTTTCAAAATTGATAAATGAGGATTGATATGAGATTCTATACCATAGACATTCTTAGTAAGAACATTATAGTATCTCTTTGAAGGTTGAATTAACTTTAGAAAAATCTCTGCAGATATTTTATTTTTAGGTAAAGCGAAATTTTCGAAATCCCAGAAAATAGCGGCCTTAGTTTTTTTTCCGATATTTAAGATTCGATCCGATAAATTCTTTTCAAAAGGATACAAAATCTCTTGAGCAATCATATCAAGGTTATCTACAAATTTCTTTAAGTAAGAACCTAGATTGTTTAAAAATTCTTCAGTATCTTTTTTTCTCTCCCCCCAACCTTTTTCCTTGACTTCATCTGATGTATTAGTATTATTTTCCACAAACATACATCTCTTCCACTAAATCAGATTAGAATTAACCACACACTATAAAATAATTTCTCAATTTTCCATTTAAAAAGGATTTTCATAAAAATTTAGAAAAATGAAAAAGGTGTGAAAAATATTACAATTTCCTAATAATTTTGGATTTTTTTCTTTTGTGATTCATAGCTGGAAATATAATTAACAGAGATATAATCAGTGTTACTAGTATTATGTTAGAAGATTGTGGTAGTTCAGGTATAATAACAAAATCGTTGACATGATAGATAGGTGAGATAGTTGTAACAGGTATAAGAGATATACCGATATCCGAAATTTTCCAATACATCACTTGAAAACCATTATTTCCATCATTAACAAACCAAGTTAACCATAAATCGTTATTCATATCCACGATACATTGAAATTCTAGTATATCAGGTCCATAAAAGTACGATGAATTACTCGCAATAATCAATATCGGTCCAGCATCATAAATAATGGTACCATTAACATCATATTTTCTGTACTGAAACTCTTGATCTTCATGAGTATAGTAATCTCCTAAAATAGGAAAATTATATACCAAAGATTGGTCACGAGAAAGAGTACCAATTCTCAAAACTAATTCAACCTGATGTATTATTGATCCTGTAGAATTGATTTCATAATAGGTATAGACATGATCTTGTAACCAAGAGAGATATAACTTGCTTTCAAACAGATGTATTACTGAATCAGTCAAAAATTTTGTGTCATTGTAATAAATTTTTTTATTGAATATTTGACTTATGTTTCCATCATTAAAAGAGAATTTTGTTAGATAAATGGAGTCATAAGATTTGATACTTGTTACGTAAGTGTTATTCAAATTATCAATTACAAGAGAATCAGAGGAATTTGATAATCTAAAATAATCTATAGCATTTCCATCGTTATCAAGATAAAAATAATATATAGAATTGAAAAGAAAGTGAATATTAGAAAATTCATCAACCACCAAGCTATCAATGTAACTTGATGCAAAAGGGCTAGAGCTAAAACCTGATAATATCTTCTTTGAAAATATTATTTTTGTATCTACTAATGTTTCCAAGTTTTTATCTAATTTTTTATAATAAAGATAATCATATTGATCTCCTACAGAAGAACCATTTGTATACATAAGATACCATAGAAAATGAAGATTGTATTCTGAATCAACAATAAAACTAACATCGCTTGTTGCAGTTACACCTGGTAATAGATCTGTTTTTGTATAGAGTAACACACTTTCATCTTTAAACGAACCATCCAAATTGAGTTCTTGAATATACACTGTTTCATCAAAATCATAAACAACAAAAGTAGCGTTAAATGATGTTTGTGTTTCTTTCCAAGTTAAGAAAATTCTGTTTTCGTTTGTACAGATTATTCGTGGTTCATCTACATTTGCAGTTTCACCAATTATTTCAATACCTATTGGCTCAGTTGAACCTGCAAAACAATTACTATGCTCTTTTGAAGACACAAGTACAGTTTGTTCAGATATGGTTTTAATAGAAAAAAGAGAACCAAATATAACAATAATCATCATAAAAAATTTTAGTTTTTTAGTCGATTTAAGCAAACGCAACATGCAAAAGTATAGTTACAAATACTTATAAAGTTATTTTGAAGAGATTTTTAACTCTTTTATTTTAAGTCTCAAGTGATTCAATAAATTTTTGTAGTTTTTTTAATACGAAAAAGAAATATTCTTCTAAGGTACCAAAATAAGGTATTTTTTCAATTGTTCCAAAAGAATCAGTTTGTGTTGAAAAAGCTGTTCCAAAAATGATACTCCATGTAAAATAAGCTAATTTTGTTGTTTCTCTCTCGCGAATTTCTCCATTTTTAGATGCTGTAGTGTAAATATCTTTAAGAATCTTTATGGTTTTTATCTCATAATGCTTTTCTATAGGTCCTTTTTTTAAAGATTTAGGAGCGCTAGTTTTGAAAATCAACCTGAAATTTCTGTAGTCTTCGATTATAGAATCAAAATAAATTTTAGCAATTTGAACAGGTAAATCGACATACTTGCCTTTGTAGTTTTTAATATGTTCATCAATTTTATTTTCAACTTGCTCAAAATCCTCTTCAACTATTGCAAACCAAAGCTCTCTTTTACTTTCAAAATAAGTATATAAGCTAGCTTGACCCATATCCAACTCGTTAGCTAAAGCTCTTAAAGTAAAACCTCCAACACCATATCTAAGAAAGAGCTCTCTTCCTTTATGTATAATATCGTTGAAAATTTTCTGTTTAGCTATAGTAGATCTAGCTCTTGAATGTTTCACAAATTATAAAAAGAGTTGTTGTTTTTAAAGCTTTTTAAAAGAACATTGTTCGTTTAATAAAAATATAATATAATTTCAGACAGAACTGGTGATTTTCCAATAAATAATAAGATCATCACAAATCATCAAAAACTGCAATTTGTCCCAATAAGGATTTCTAAGAGGTTTTAGAGCTACATTTAGCTTTAAAAAACAATCAAATAATATACTTCTAATAGAAAGATTAATAAAGGAACATTCACAAAGTTAACCGATTAATGACCGCTTATAAAGACATTTGAGTGTGAACACAAAAAGTGTGTTAAAATACTCAATTTGCACAAGGGGGGGACTGAATTGAAGATCCCTTCTTGGTGAGTACATTAACAGAGGTGATTGTATGAAAAAATGTGAACACAAATGTGATAATTGCGGAGAAACATGGGAATGTTCTTACCCATATTATTCGGATTTCCAATATTTTAAGACATCAGTAGATAATGGTTACTATTGTAATTCTTTTTGTCCATCATGCCAGCAAGAAAAAAGAAATGAATTAGATTTGCTATTCGAGAATGTTTCTAAGACAGGTTATTTTAAAACATCTATTAACCATATCAAAGGAAAAACCTAGGTGACCAGTTTGATGGTCAATGAGGGATTCTTGACGGAAAAACGGTATAAATCATATAACCGGAGAAATATGAATAAAATTATTGATAAACATGATTTATCAGATGATTTATTAGAAGAAATAAAAATCGCTTCTATGGTTATACCCTTCCGTACAAATGAATATGTAATAGATGAATTAATAGATTGGGAACAGGTACCAAATGATCCAATCTTTAATTTAAACTTCCCTCAAAAATCTATGTTAAAATATAATCATTACAAGAAGCTCCAAACAGCTATTATTGAAGATTATTCCCCAAATAAAATTGAAACTATCAAAGAAGAGATATACAAAGATTTGAATCCACATCCTGGAGGGCAAATTTGTTACAATACACCAGAGATGAATGGAAGAAAATTGACAGGTATTCAACATAAATATAGAGAAACTGTCGTATGTTTTCCTAGTGAGGGACAAATGTGTCATGCATTTTGTACATATTGCTTTAGATGGGCTCAGTTTATTGGTAAAAACGATTTGAAAATGTCATTAAACAATCCTCAATTTTTAATTGATTATCTGCAAAACCATCCAGAAGTACAAGAAGTACTCTTCACTGGTGGGGATCCTCTAATCATGAAAGCAAATAAAATATCAAAGTATATTATTCCAATATTAGAAGCTGAAATTAAACACTTAAAATCAATCAGATTTGGAACTAAGACTTTAACATATTGGCCATTTCGCTATGTCTCAGATTCTGATTCAGAAGAAATCTTGGACATTTTCAAGAAAATAGTAGATTCGAAAATTCATTTATCTATAGTTGCTAATTTTAATCATCCCAAAGAGCTAAAAACTGACATTTTAAAAGCAGCAGTAAAGAAAGTTCAGTCAACAGGTGCTATTATCAGAACTCAATCTCCAATTCTAAATAACATAAATGCTGATAAAGAGATTTGGATAGAGTTGATAAGAAAAGAAGTAGATTTAGGTATGGTTCCTTATTATATGTTTATTCCGCGAGATACTGGAGCTAAAGAATATTTTGAAGTACCGCTTGTAGATGCTTTCAGAATCTATATCAAAGCAATAAGAAAATTATCAGGACTGTGTCGAACAATAAGAGGACCTGTAATGTCAACAACACCTGGTAAAATCCAAGTAGTAGGTATCACATCGATACAAAATCACAGAGTGATGGCATTAAAATTCATCCAGGGACGTAATCCTAGATGGGTAGGTAGAATATTCTTTGCTAAATTCAATAGAAAAGCAACTTGGTTAAATGATCTTGAACCAGCTTTAGCTAAGAAATTTTTCTATGAACACGAATTAATCAAATATCTTCATCCATATGGATCCTCTCAAATTGACAAGGTAGCTGAAAAAAATCTTGAAAGTGAGGAGATAACAGGGGAAACATAATTTAGAAAAAGATAACTAATACAACAGAGAACTTAAAAATACTTGATAAATATCTACATGAAAGGAAAATAGAAAAAAAAAGGTTAATTGTTGATAATATTAACCTAATTGTTTTGACTATTTTTTAGATACATGGATTATCACGCCTGATTTCAAAACGTGAATTAGTAACGGAGGTACTGAGATGAAAGGAAAAATCAAAAAGATATTACCAATGAGAGGTTTTGGATTTATAAAAAACGAAGAAGAAGATAAAGAGCTTTATTTCCATTGGTCCAAAACAAAAGATGACTTTTATTACTTAAAAGAAGGCGATGAAGTGATTTTTGATATTAAAGAGACAAAGAAAGGTCCTCAAGCTGTAAATGTAACAGCTATATTTTAAATTAACAAAAAAGACCACATTTTAAGATATTTTATCAATTTGTTGTAAAATTTGATAATAAAGTGAATAGAAATTTATTTTATTCGCAAAATTATTTTAAGTCAATTTTACATACAGAATGAAGGATTTATAAAATGATACGTTAATTTTCAACCATGTCAATTAAAATTACACCAGAATATCTGGATTTATTAAATGAAGCTGTTGCAAGAGAATTCCAAGTTTCTATTCAATATTTCTTACAACATGCTAAAATGGAAAAAATATTACGAAAAGTCAAACCTGAAAATTACCTTTTAGATAAAACAACTTATGATGCGCTTGGTGAAGTTCTTAAGGAATTTGCTATCACCGAGATGAAACATGCTGCAACAATTATGGAAAGAATCTTTTATCTTGGAGGAGAAGCTACTACAAAATCAGGTAAACCAAAAATTGGTGAGACTTTAACAGATTTTGCAAAATTAGGCGTTGAAGCTGAAGAAGAGGCTCTGAGTTTATACCGAAAAATAATCAAAAAAGCTGGAGAATTAGAAGACTGGGAAACAAAACAGATGTTTAAAAAGATCTATAGTGAAGAAGAGGAACATTTCCTTAGATTCGAAGAATTCATTAAACTAGATGATTCTGAACCTGACGGACCAGAACCGTTTGAATCAGAATGGACTAAAATCCTAACAGATGATTATTTCGATTTGTTAAACAAAGCTGTTGCTGCAGAAATTTCAGCAATCGTCCAGTATGTTGTCCAGCATGAGAAAGCAAGTTTCTTAGCTTTGAGAAAGAAAGATACAGCTTTAGAAGCAATACAAGACACAAATAAAGCAAAAGTTGTAAGTGATTTATTAAAAACCATAGCCCTCACAGAGATGAAGCATCTAGAAATGATTTCTGAACGAATCTATCTGCTAGGAGGAGAATGTGTGTATAATCCTGATCCTCTACCAAAAGTAGGTGATACAGCAGACGATTTCCTTAAATTAGATCACAAAGCTGAAGACGAAGCAATTGTTTTGTACAAAAAGATAGTTGATGAAGCTGTTAAAAGAGGAGATATTCCTACTAAAAGGATATTTGAAGATATTATTATAGACGAAGACGAACATTATTGGACTTTTGATGACTTTTTCTAAACTTTTTTAGATTTTTTTCTTTTTTAATCACTTCTATTTCATAATTATACGTGTCGTTCTTATTAATGCAACAAGCAATTTACGGTATAAAACAATCATTATTATTATTAATATAAAGCAATAATATATCAAGCAAAATTATTAAAATTTAGATATTTTAATTATTATTAAAACACATTAATAGATAAATATATAAAAGTTTTAAGTAATATGTGAGTATCTAATATAACGAAGAATGCACATGAAACTCGGAATGAACAGCTACTGCGTTAAGAACTATATTAGATGTATTTGTAGGAAACTTATTCATAGTTTCACCGAACAACAGCCTTGATAGGAAGATAGAAAAACCTACACCTATCTTCTTACCAAGATTATTTTTTTCCTACTTTTCTTCTAATCCATTCAAGTGTAATTAGGCTAGCTGAGATGAATACGAGAATTGAAAGATTCCACATGAAGAATTCAGGAATGACAATTATCACATATTCATAATATCCTGGTGCGATTTTAATAATAGGTATTAGATGTTCTCCATAGGTGTTTATTTTCCAGTACATCAATTGAAATCCATTTGCTCCATCATTAGCTGCCCATGTCATCCACAGATTACCAGTTAAGTCTTCAATGCAATTTAAATCAGAAATTACAGGACTATAGATATAGGAATAATTTGCTAGAAATCTAACAACTTCCCTTCCTTCTAGAATTAAATTGTTATAGAATGAATATATTGAGTAAATGAGCTTGATATCTTCCAGATTATAATAAACACCTTCTGTATAAAAGGAATAAACATATGAATGATTACTTGAGAGTGTACCTTTTCTTATTGCTAAATCCACATCTTGGATTACACTTCCGTTATAATCTAGCTCCTTATATAAAATTTGATTTGTATAGTGATCAGAAAAATAATATGAGACATAGATTATTCCATTGCTAAATAATATCTCAGGATCACCAAGAATATTTTCTTCATCAAAAATAATTACTTGTGTAGAATTGTTAGTAATATTGTTTCCTATGATCTGAAAACTTGTAAAATAGATGTAATCTTGGTATACATTTGAAACTACAAATGTAGTGTTCATTTTATCACTGGCAAGAGAGAAGGTATTTCCTCTATATTCATCTCCGAGATTC
>Ga0315555_1000044_pt1 | contig 73091 bp, 65 predicted proteins | sample SalMarSW160380MG_FD_202113 | JGI IMG/M metagenome (GOLD analysis project Ga0315555, IMG submission 202113) | Salt marsh sediment microbial communities from the Plum Island Ecosystem LTER, Massachusetts, United States - Salt Marsh Sediment SW1603-80 ... | reverse complement strand
AGGTCGATAATCCGTAATCTCCCCATTATCCCAAACCCCATTCTTCCACCTGGCGATAAACATCTTATCAGCCGGATTGATATCGAATCCCAGATTATCCCAATCGATCTTTCTCATACCCTCACCTTAATGCTCCACTTAATATATTTTACGCAAAACTTAAACCTTTATTAGGGAATAGCGCAAATACTGATATTTCACTTCCAGTTTGGGCGCGGCCGCACTATAGAATAGATTTTCTCTAATGTAACAATACCAGGCATAATGTAAAGGAAAAATTACAATTCAACTTGCATTCAATCCATGCCAGAAATATGCTTAATACCGCTCACCGGCTTCGGAGCGCTTTCAAACGCCATTATTGACGAAAACCAGATAGAACAACTCCAGCAAAACCTGATAAGAAGTCACTGTGTGGGTATCGGCGATCTCTTTCCGGAAAGTACTGTTCGCGCCATGATGCTCCTGCGGGCAAACTTTTTTGCGCGTGGGAATTCCGGAGTTCGGATTTTGCTCGTTCAGACTCTAATAGATCTTATCAATAAACGGGTACACCCTCTCGTCCCGAAAAAAGGGTCTGTCGGCGCATCCGGTGATCTCGCTCCGCTTGCCCTTCTCGCTGCAGTCCTCATGGGAGAGGGAGAGGCTGTATACAGAGGCAAGTGCATGGAAGGCCACGCGGCTCTTGATAGCGCCGGAATCGAACCGGTTCGGCTTCAGGCGAAGGAGGGGCTCGCAATGATTAACGGCACGCAGACGATGACGGCGGTTGGCTGTCTTTCACTGCTCAAGGCCGAGCGTCTTGTAAAAATTGCTGATATCGTAGGCGCCTCGACGCTCGACGCCCTGAGGGGGACACTCGCCGCATTCGACTCCGATATTCAGGCGGCGCGCCCTCATCCGGGTCAGATGAAAGTTGCGAAGAATTTCCACAGACTCATGAAGAAGAGTGAAATCACCATCTCCCATAAAAACTGTCCGAGAATTCATGATGTCTATTCCCTGCGGGGTATTCCGCAGGTGCACGGGGCGGGAGCAATGTAATGGCAGACATGACAACTCAGTGTTTTGCCGGGAATGCAGCACGCGGCATGACCATGGTTTCCCTGCATAACGGAGGCGGTGTCGGCATCGGCAAGGCAATCAACGGTGGATTCGGGCTTTTGCTCGACGGAAGCAGGGAAGTGGATCAAACGATACAGGCGGCGATACGCTGGGATGTGATGGGCGGTGTAGCACGCCGCGCATTGGCGGGCAACGAACATGCACTTGAAACCGCAGTCGATTACAATAAGACAAATAGCAAAACAGACCATATAACGACCCCAATACAAAAAAACCGAATACAGTATAATTGATGCACGAAACAGGAGCGTGCTTCCAGGCTTTGTAGACCCTCATACCCATTTTATTTTTTCAGGCGAACGGGCAGAGGAGTTCGCCTGGAGGACCCGGGGTCTGAGCTACATGGATATCATGGGCCGGGGCGGGGGAATCACCGCCACAGTCAGGGTAATCCGTGCCGCCTCGCACGAGGAGCTTTCCGGCAAAGGGCTGGAGAGACTCAATACGATGCTTTCCTTCGGCGTTACCACAGTCGAGGGAAAGAGCGGGTACGGTCTGGATTATAAGACAGAAATAAGGCAGCTCGAAGTAATGAAAAAGCTCAGCGAGCTCCATCCGGTCGACGTTGTGCCAACTTTTCTTGGCGCACATGTTATACCAGTAGAGTACAAAAACAGGGGAGACAAATATATTGATTTTATCATTGGTACCGTACTCCCGGCTGTCGCTGAAAGAAAACTTGCGGAATTCTGTGATGTCTTTTGCGAAAAGGATGTATTCAGTGCCGAACAGGCAAAAAGGATACTGCTTGCAGCCCGCAGCCTGGGCCTTAGGCTGAAGCTCCACGCAGATGAAATCAACCCTACCGGCAGTGCAGAGCTGGCAGCGGAACTGGGAGCGGTATCCGCCGATCACCTTTTACACGCATCCGACAGAGGTATCGAGGCGCTTCGTGATGCCGGTGTTGTTGCAGCGCTTCTGCCGGGCACGGCATTCTGCTTGAAGAAACCTTACGCCCGTGCACGCTTCATGATCGACAGCGGGGTGCCAGTAACCCTTGCAACGGATATGAATCCCGGTACCTTCTGCAGTGAATCAGTGCCCCTGATCATCGCGCTTGCCGTGTTGAATATGGATATGAGCATAGAGGAGGCAGTCACCGCAATAACAATAAACGCCGCCGCCGCGCTCGGAAGGGCGAACCGCATCGGCAGTATCGATGTCGGCAAACGGGGGGACCTCGTCATGCTCGAATACCCGTCATACACATCCCTGGCCTACCGTACCGGCATCAACACGGTCCATTTAGTGATAAAGGGCGGAACCGTTGTCTATAACAGAGTAGCATTAAAAACCTCTTGAGCGATGAACAGGTTCTTCAGACACAATTCTTCAAAAGCCCTCCTATTTTTCAAGAGATAAAAAATTGACAAAAATGTACATATATGATATACACGATTATAATACAAGGCATCTCAACCAAATCAATGCCATGCAATAATTCCTGAAGTGGACGAGTGATCTTTACGGTCCTTAAAAGCGGCATATGTCCCTAGCGGGATGTATCCCTGGCGGGATGTGTACCTGGCGGGACCGAGTATCATAGATAACTTCTTTGAAGTTGCTTAAAAGTAGTACCAATCTTATTTTACTCTATACGGGATCTGTACGTTTCTGTATAGAGGAAGGAGGATACAGATATGGCAGAAGTAGGAAGAGAGAGGTGGTCAAGCAGACATACGTTCATCTTTGCCGCTATTGGTTCTGCTATCGGCCTCGGGAATGTCTGGAGATTCCCGTACATGAGCTACAAGTATGGAGGAGGTGCTTTTCTGGTTGCCTGGTTTATCGGCCTCATCATCGTGGGTGTACCGTGGCTGATCATGGAGTTCGGTATGGGGCGCTACTTTCAGAAAGGGGCTCCAGGGGTTTTTGCAGGAATCGGTAAAAAACTTGAATGGATAGGCTGGTGGCCGGTTTTTGTCGCCTTCCTCATCGTGAGCTACTACTGTGTTATCATGGCGTGGTCACTTCGCTATGCCGTTAGTTCGGTTGTCATGGCCTGGGGTGTAGGAGAAGCAGGCGCTTCCGGTGCAGGCGACTTCTTTTTTAAGACTGTACTACAGCTCTCAAGCGGACCGGGAAAACTCGGTCATCCCGTTGTGCCTATAGTGATAGGCCTTGCAGTTGTCTGGATCGTTATGTACATAATCATCTACAAGGGCGCAGGCCAAACCGGAAAGGTCGCCGTCTGGACGGTAATTATCCCCTGGCTTATACTTGTCGTATTGCTTATCAGAGGGCTAACTCTGCCCGGAGCAGTCAAGGGGCTGAACTACTACCTGACGCCCAACTGGGCGAAGCTGAAACAGGGGGATGTGTGGTTTGCCGCTTTGAGCCAGATTGCCTTTACCCTGTCGGTTGGCATGGCTGGAATGTTTGCGTATGGAAGTTTTGTAGCAAAGAAGGCTGATATCACGAACAGTGCCTTCATTACTTCCTTTTCCAACTGTGCTACCAGTTACTTTGCCGGCTTTGCGGTATTCAGCATCATCGGTTTTATCATGCAGTCCCTGAATATTCCCATCGACAAGGTAAGCGCATCCGGCCTCGGTCTCGCTTTCGTGAGTTACCCGGTAGGAATTTCGATGATTCCAACAGGCGCGCCGATTGTGGGTGTTTTGTTCTTCCTCTGTCTGTTCTTCCTGGGCATCGACTCGGCGTTTTTCCTCGCGCACGGCGGTGTTATTGCGCCGGTGTATGACAAATTCGGTATGAAGCTAAAAAACTCCACGCTGCTCATCTGCATATTGGGATTCCTGCTGGGGCTGCTCTATACCACCCAGGGAGGATTGTACTGGCTTGATATCATCGACAGGGCGGTAAGTTTCTACGGACTTCTGATCACCGGAGCTATTGCGTCTTTTGTCGTAGGATGGGTCTTCCCTGCGAAAAAACTAAGAGACCATATTAACGAAACATCCGACATCAAGGTTGGGGCGTGGTTCGACTGGATGCTGAAAGTCGTCGTCCCTGCAAGCGCCCTTTTTGTAGTTGCATACGGCGGATTTGCCAAAGACCTGCCGCTCAAGTACGGTGGATATCCGAAATGGGCCGCAGCGTTCGTATGGATTACTCTCGGTGTGACATTCATCCTGAGTTTCGTGTTCCAGTCGTTTAAAACAAAAGAAGCCAAATCGTAAAGGGGGTTTAAAAATGAACGGAGGCGCAATCGGAACAATCATCGTCATGTGGGTGGTGTTCATCGGTGCCTTTGTCTTCTTCTTCTCGAAAATGGGCAAAGGCGGCAAGTGGGAAGATTGACGAGTTGCATCTGCATGATTGGTATATCAAAAGGGCGCTCGAGAGGCGCCCTTTTTTGTATGCCGATTCCAGTATATTTAACGGGTTTAAACAGTTTTTCATGATGCTATTGGAGAAGTACAAATAATGATCACCGTCGACAACCTTACCCATTCATTCGGCAACCAGCTTCTTTTCGACGACATTCGTTTCACCGTTAACCGGAAAGAACATATCGGATTGGTCGGCAAAAACGGCAGCGGAAAAACAACTCTTCTCAAAATCCTGAGCGAAAAAATCGTTCCTAACAGAGGCAGTATATCGATTCCGAAACACTACTCCATCGGCCATGTCGAGCAGGAACTTCGATTTACCGGGCAAACCGTGCTCGAGGAAGGCTGCCGGTACCTTGATAACGCACACAGGGACGAAACATGGCGGGTTGAAAAAGTATTATCCGGATTGGGTTTTATGGCAAAAGAGATCCATCTGAATCCAGGCTCACTTTCCGGGGGATTTCAAGTTCGACTGAGCCTCGCAAAAGTTCTCATCGAAGAACCCGACCTCATGCTTCTTGACGAGCCTACCAATTACCTGGATATAGTATCGATCCGATGGCTCGAGAGGTATATGAAGCGGTGGCAAAAGGAATTCATTCTCGTTACCCACGACCGCGGCTTTATGGACGAAGTGGTAACCCACACAATGGCTCTACACAGGAAAAAAATCAGAAAGATGTCAGGTAACACACAAAAACTCTACCTGCAAATCGCACAGGAAGAGGAAATATACGAAAAAACACGCATAAACGACGAAAAAAGACGAAAAGAGGTAGAGGTCTTTATCAATCGGTTCAGGGCAAAGGCACGGCTTGCAGGTCTCGTGCAGTCTCGGATAAAGGCACTCGAAAAAAAGGGGTCGACTCAGCGGCTCGAAAAAATCGAAAATCTTGAGTTTTCGTTCAACGAGGCAGAATTCCCCGCAAAATACCTCATGGAAATACGCGATCTGGCATTCTCATACGCGGCTACCGACAATCCCCTTATCAGGAACCTGAGTTTCACTATCGAAAGTCATGACCGAATCGGGGTAATCGGAAAAAACGGGCGGGGAAAATCAACACTGCTCAAACTGCTCGCCGGCTGCCTGAAATCAACAAGCGGCGAAATCCGTTCTCATCAGAAAGTTTCTGTCGGCTATTTCGGCCAGCTCGCGGTGGAAGACCTGCACCCCAATAAAACTGTGGAACAGGAAATCGCCGGTGCAGACGGAGGCGCAGGCCGGCAGCAGGTGCTTACGACCTGCGGTTTGATGATGTTCAGCGGCGACGCATCCCAGAAGAAGATACAGGTACTCTCCGGAGGTGAGAAGAGCAGAGTCCTGCTTGGAAAAATTCTCCTCACACCGTGCAACCTCCTTCTTCTCGATGAGCCGACAAATCACCTCGATATGGAATCATGCGACGCATTGATGGCTGCAATCGACAATTTTTCAGGCGCTGTTGTTATCGTGACACACAACGAACTTTTTCTTCGTACTCTCATCAACAGACTTATCGTGTTTGATGAAGGCACCCTGCATATGTTCGAAGGAACGTATCGAGACTTTCTCGAAACTGTCGGCTGGATGGATGAAAAGGCGGCAGAAGCGAATGAAAAAACGCGGTTATCTGCAATCACCGGCCGTCAGGGAGGAGAACAGCACCCGACATCCGACAAAAGGGGACTTCGAAAACAGCGCGCAGAGATCATACGAAAACGTTCGAAGGCGTTGAGACCGATTGAACAGGCCATCCGCGAAACAGAGGGTACTATCGAATCTCTCGAACGAAAGGTCCATAGAAACAATGAGGAGATGATTCAGCTGTCGGCTTCGGGAATCGGAAATAAAATCGGCGATTTATCAGCGGAAAATCATACGTTGCGAAAAGAGATCGAACAGCTCTACAGCAGGCTCGATGATCTCTTACAATCTCATGATAGGATTGCCCTGGAATACGATAAACGGCTCGATAACCTCAGCTGATAATTTACTCATACCTATGCCCCAAAAGCGGCGCAAGTCCCCCTGGGAAAGTCCCTGGCGGGATACATCCCCCGGGATCGATCCTTGACAGGACTGGGTATCAAAAAGTAACTTGTTCGAAGTTATTTAAAAGCTCGATATCTATCCCGATCGGGCAATGGTCCGACCCCAGCACATCGGGCAGTATGTAGGAGGAGGTTACCTTCTTCATGAAATCATCACTGACAAAAAAGTAATCTATCCGCCAGCCGATGTTTCGCTCCCGTGCCCTTGTTTTGAGATCCCACCACGTATACTGCCCCGGCTCACTGTTGAATTCCCTGAATGTATCCACAAATCCACTCTCAATAAACAGGTCGATCCACGCGCGCTCCTTCGGAAGAAAACCGGACACCTTTTCGTTCTCTTTCGGCCGGGCAAGATCTATTTCCTTGTGTGCGGTGTTTACATCCCCGCATACAACGATACTTTTTCCCTCGGACTTCAACTTTTTCGCATATTCGAGAAAGGCGTCATAAAACTCCATCTTGAACAGGAGCCGCTCCTTCGATGCCTTTCCGTTCGGAAAATATATATTGAAAAGCGTGAAGTACCCGTAGTCGGTGATGAGCACCCTGCCCTCCAGATCGAACCGTTCAATGCCAAAACCATGACTGATCGACCTCGGCTCCTCTCTTGTGTACAGCCCGACACCACTGTAGCCTTTTCTCTCGGCCGAAGTGAAGTACGGCGTGTAACCGGTCACTGTTATCAGCTCCTCTGGAAGCTGTTCTTTCTGCGCCTTAGTCTCCTGCACGCACAGTATATCCGGGCCTGCCTCCTTCAGCCAATCCAAAAATCCCTTTTTATACGCAGCCCGAATACCGTTTACATTCCACGAAAAAATACGAACCTTTTTCACGATACATCCCCCACCCGTTCATATTTTGCTGCTGTCAGCCAGTCCATGAAACCCCATTTACTGTACACGCACAACACCATATGGTATGTTCCGCAGCGGCTTTTTTCAACTGAAATTAGCCTTCACTTGATTTTACATTTCTGCCAGATTCAGGTGAGCTCGGGATGTTCCTTAGCAGAGAGCCGTCGAATGTATCTTTTATCATATTTTCTCACTTAAAAAAACCGCAAACTCCACCTGTGTCCCGGCTCATTTTACCAGTTTTGAAATCGATCTGAACGTGTCGGTTCCCGCATACCTCAACAGTTCAAAGAGAATGGATTCACAGCTCGTAATTACGGTTCCTTCCTCCCGCATGCGGGAGATGGCAGTTTTTTTATCTCCGGCTTTTCGAGAAGAGACGCAGTCCTCAACAATAACCGGATTGTAACCGTGGTGTGCCATATCCAGAGTTGTCTGCAGCACGCACACATGCGTCTCAATACCGGCAAGTATCACCGTCTTTCTGCCGCTCTTTTCAAGTGCATCGGCAAAGGCCTGCTCATCCATACAGCTGAATGCGAGCTTTTCAATGGGGCTGTACTGCCCGAACGCCTCGTACACTGACGGTATGGTTTGGCCGAGCCCTTTCGTGTACTGCTGGGTTACGAGAATGGGCACATCGAGCACTAAAAGCCCTCGTATCAGGGTCAGGATTGATTTTTCAAGATCCTCCCTCCCGGACATGTGAGGAAAAAGTCTCTCCTGGACATCGACAATGACCGCCACCGACTCTTCTTTCAATACTCTCATTAAAATCAATCCTCTCTGCTTTAATTATGGATACATCTCGCGATGGATACATCTCGCGATGGATACATCTCGCATATCATAAAAGTATGATGTGCTCCAGGTGAATATCTACAATATGACTCCATTGCCGGTCTGCCGCCAACAGTTAATGCACAGGTCATTTCAGAGTCTTATAAACGGAACAAACCTCCGCAAACATACCATTTATTGGCGACATATATACGATTTTATTTAAAAAATATGAGATCACTGCTATACTATCCCACAGCATCAGAATAAACAGGGGAAGGCTGATGACAGTATCGGTACTCGGTGCAGGGCCTGCAGGCAGGAGTTCGGCTGGTATTTGAAACCGACACGTTTCATACAAAACGAACTGCTTCTTCGCGTGGTAATGGAACGGGCAATAGCCGCATGCCGCATGGATGACCGGTTAAAGAAAATGATAACCGAAAACTTCTTCAGGCTCGACAGGCATATCCTTGCCCTCAGTTTTTTGAAAAACATCATTTTATAAACTGTTTATCTCAATAATGTCTTTCCAGAGTCCTGCGACAATCCTCATATCATACTTCATACGCACTTCATCAAGTCCCATTTGTTTTAATTTTTTTTTAAGCTCCGGCTTCCTGGAAATCTTTTCCATAACACGCGCCGCCTGTTCGGGGTCAACCCTGAGCAGTGCCGTCTCACCCTCCCAAAAAACGCTCCCTCCCGGAACCAGGTATTCTTTATACGGCACAATCTCCCCCGGCCCCTGCACCTTATGGGTAACAACCGGTACCCCGCAGGACATCGCCTCGACAACGGGAATGCAAAAACCTTCCCACTCTGAAAGAGTTACATACAGGTCCATAACTCCGTAGAGGTTTCGCATCTGTTCATCACTCAAATCATCAGCTATTATTTTTGAATTGGCCGCAACCCCCTTTCCGGCAATTATCCGGTTCAGGTCAGATCCGCCGAGAGACCGCACCCTGTCGGTTTTTACCATGAGAAAAACATGCTCAACTCTTTCGGAAAACATGCTGAAGGCTTCAATGATAATATCAAGCCGCTTTCTCGATGTGTGGGCGCCGACCGTCCCGACGACAAAGCGACACGCAAGGCCCATGTCGCTCCGCATGCGACTACGCTCGGCTGCGGAAAGCGGAGAATAAACCGAGGTATCGACACCGTGGGGGATTATCGGAAATGGTCCTGTGAAACCGGCCTTCCTGATAAAGTCACGGCTCTTCTGGGTGAGCGCAACCGGCACTATATTTCGAAACGTATGCAAACCGGGCGGTTTTGAAAACTGTGCCCAGAGAAAACAGGGAAAGCCGTCCGGTACATCACTTTGCAAAAAGGGAAACTGGTCGGGATATCCGAGCAGTACAGCGGCATTCGCTCCCGTTTCACGAACGAGATGAAAAAAGCTCCGGGCACTTCTAATCACGCCCCTGGAAATCCAGGATGCCCTGTATTTGTACACACATACATCTTCAGACAGTAACCGACTGCATAAAAAGGTGCGCATTCCTCTTTCGTTCAGGGCACTCCCGAGACAGACAAGCTGTCTCGTGAAAGAGCTCTTCCCCTCGATATCGAGACCGCTAACGAGAAGCACGGTTTTCATCAACGTCTACTCCGGTGGCATTAAGCTCGGAATGTACCTTTTTAACCGTAAACCTTTTGAATGTACTCAAAAATAGTTACCGGGACAATTCCCCTCTAATACTCCGGTATAATACCTCTCCATAATATTTATTGACATTGTAAAAGCCGGGTATATCATGAAAAACTGTTGTCTGTAATAAAGATCACCAATATAGGAGGTATGCACAATGCGGAAAAAAATTCTAGTCCTGTGTTTGAGCCTTATTTTTATTACTGTGAGCAGCGCATTTCTCTCCGCGGGAGGGAAAAAGGCTGAAGGAACAAAAGAGATAAAAGAAGCTCCGGCTCCCGAGAAAAAGGAGGAGGCACCCGCTCAGAAGGCAGTCAAAAATCCTGATACTTTCATCAGAGCGGAGTATGGAACAATTCAGAGTCTCGACCCGCACCGCGCCTACGACACCGCATCCGGCCAGGCGCTGATGAATATATACGATCCGCTTATAGGCTTCGACGGGTCTGCGACCGACCGGTTCATTCCGCTAATCTCGGAAAAAGTGCCGAGCGCAGATAATGGGCTTATCAGAGACGGCGGTAAAACCTATATTTTCCCAATCCGAAAGGACGTAAAGTTTCACAACGGCGACATTCTCACACCCGAAGATGTGGAGTACACTTTCGAGAGGGCTATGGTAACCGACCAGGACGGCGGACCAATATGGATGTTTTTCGATCCCTTTCTGGGCAATGCAAGCTCACGTGACCGTGATGGGAACATCGTCGTCAGTATCGACGATATCATGAACGCCGTCGAAGTCGACGGACAGAACATCGTCTTCCATCTCAAAGACCCCTATCCGCCGTTTCTTGGTATAATCGCCCAGTACTGGTCAGGCATCATAGACAAGAAGTACATGATCGAAAACGGTGCATGGGACGGGAAAAAAGCGGGATGGAAAGAGTACAACAACCCGGAACAGGGCACAGAAACACTCTACAACAGAGAAAACGGCACCGGCCCGTACATGCTCAGCAGGTGGGAGCCCGGTGTGGAGATTTCTCTCACCCGTTTCGATGGATACTTCAGAAAACCCGCCAATATTAAAAATATCGTCATCAAGAATGTCGAAGAGTGGACAACCAGAAAACTCATGCTCACCGCGGGCGACGCCGATTCTATCGAGGTCGATACCATGTACTGGCCGGAGATGGAAAGTGTTGAGGGTATAAAGATCTACAAGGACCTCCCGAGGCTTTCCAACACTGCGGTATTCTTCAATTTCAACATAAATCCTGAAGCGAATCAGACAATCTGGAGCGGGAAGCTCGACGGTCAGGGCATTCCTCCTGACTTCTTTACAGACGACGATCTGAGAAAGGCTTTCGCATATTCCTTCGATCACAAAACCTATATCCGCGATGCATTTCTGGGGTATGCCACAACCCCGGCGAGCCCGATTGTGGAGGGTCTCCCATATAGAGACCCGAACACACCGAAGTATGAGTTCAACCTTGAAAAGGCGAAAGCAAACTTCATGAAGGCCTGGAATGGAAAGGTATGGGAAAAGGGATTCAAACTTACCATACTGTACAATTCTGGCAATGAGCAGCGGCAGATAGCCTGCCAGATGATCGAGGAGAATGTGGAGTCGCTCAATCCAAAGTTCCAGATCGAAATCATGAAAGTCGACTGGGGCAACTATTTGAACATGATGATCGCGAAAAAGTGTCCGCTGTTTGTCATCGGCTGGGTTGCAGATTTTCCGGACCCTCACAACTTCGTCCACCCCTACATGCATTCGCAGGGTGATTTTGCGTCCTGGCAGAGCTTTTACGATCCCGAGGTCGACAGACTGATTTCAGAGGGCATCAAAACCGTAGATCCGAATAAAAGAAAGGACATCTATTACAAGCTTGCCGAGCTGTACTATGAAGATATCCCGGGGTTTCAGATCTCTCAATCAATATACAGAGTCTTCATGAGAGACTGGATCTCCGGATATCAGTGGAACCCGGTACTCGATCATATGCACTACTTCTACCCGCTGAAGAAAGGGTACTGATAGTGCTCGATCATAAAACGGCTTTGCTGCTGCACGGCCGTTTTATGTTTATGTGAACGGGGCTGTATTGACGGGAGGGATATTCCGCCTTTTAAAGGCAGAGTTTCCCATAGAGTCGATCAATCAATAGAAATGCCGGATACAGTATGAATTTTCTGAACTACATCATCAGGAGAATCCTGCTTCTTGTCGTCGTGCTCATCGGCGTTACGCTCATTATATTTGCCATTCTCACTCTGTTTTCACCCGAACAGCGTGCTTCGGCCTTTATCAAGGATATAAAACAGCTCAGTGATATAAACAGCATCATAAAGACCTACGGCCTCGACAGACCGGTGTACGTTCAGTACTATAACTGGATCCGCCAGGTATTGAGCGGTAATTTTGGGTGGTCGACAACGGTTTCACGGACAGTTATGGAAGCATTCAAATTCTTTCTCCCTAACACGGTCGAGCTTGCCCTCTATTCCGCGCCTCTCATCATACTTGTGGGTATATGGCTCGGTACTATTTCTGCTGTGCACAGGGATAAACCGGTTGATCACTTCACCCGTTTCCTGGCGATCGTAGGCTGGTCTTTACCGACTTTCTGGTTCGGACTCGTGCTGCTCATGGTTTTTTACGGATACTTCCGCGGCCTCTTCCCACCTGAAATTCTTGGCTACAAAGCGCAGGCATACGTGAACTCTGCGGATTTCGTGCGGTACACCAGGATGAATACAATCGACTCCCTTCTAAATGGAAAGCTGTGGATTTTCGTCGATGCAGTTCGGCACCTCGTGCTTCCGGTAATCACACTCACCGTCATTCAGATAGCGCTCGTAATGAGAATTATGCGCTCGAGCATGCTCGAGGTTATGGGCAAGGGGTACGTGCTTACTGCAAGGGCCAAGGGTGCATCGCCGAAGGTTGTCATCAAAAAGCATGCGAGGAGGAACGCCCTGATACCGGTGGTAACCGTATCAGGCTGGCTGTTCGCGCAGCTCATGGCGGGGGTGGTCATTACCGAAACAATTTTCAATAGAAAGGGACTCGGGTGGTGGTGGGCACATGCGGCTACACAGCTCGATATCCCCGCGGTTCTCATGGCTGTTTTGTTTAACGGTGTTCTGTTCGTGGTGACCAACCTCGTGGTGGATATTCTCTACGCGTACATCGACCCGCGTGTGCGGCTGGGATAGGAGAACCGAGGAACAGGAGTTTATTTACACACTGCCGGGCACAATTGGTACAGTAAGGATAAGGAAAAACGGTATGTACTTTCTGAAGAAACGAAGGATCGTTCGTGAGTTCGAACAGCACCCAAGGCTCAAAGAGTTTCGGTTCAGCTTCGGCAAAATAGTTAAAAATCCGCTCTCGGTCACCGGACTCTCCCTTATTTTCATTTTCTTCTTGATTGCCGTATTCGCGCCGGTTATATCGCCTCCAAAGTACGAGCAGGAGCCCTTCAGAATTCCGCATGAGGGGTACTCCGTCATTCCGAACCCGCCCGGGCCCGGCCACCCGTTCGGCACAACAACCAAGCAGTACGATATCTTTTACGGTGTGATATGGGGCACCAGAACCGCCTTTCGAATCGGATTCATGGTCGTGGGGACCATACTGATAATCGGCATCGCCGTTGGCAGCATCTCCGGCTATTTTGGGGGTATAGTTGATGAAATTCTCATGCGCGTGGTCGATATTTTCATGTCGCTTCCCCTTTTTATACTCGCCATGGCAATAGTTACTGCACTCGGACGGAGCCTGGATAATATCATGAGGTCACTCATCATCGTCGGCTGGCCCATCTATGCGCGGACCATACGAAGCAGCATCCTCACCATCAGGGAGGAGGACTTCATTAAAGCTGCAAAAGCGCTCGGCTCAGGAACATTCAAAATAATTTTGAAACATATACTCCCCAATGCCATTTATCCTGCCCTCATACTCGCGTCCCTTGATATAGGGGCTATGGTACTCACTGCAGCCGCACTCAGTTTCCTCGGTCTCGGTGCACAGGAGGGATATGCGGATTGGGGTCAAATGGTAAGTCTTGCGAGAAACTATATAGTCGGCCCTCAGGGCCAGCCGTTTCTATTCTGGTACGTCGTCACAATACCGGGTCTTTTCATACTTTTTTTTGTTCTCGGCTGGAACCTTCTGGGCGATGCGCTCAGGGATATTTTCGACCCGAAACTGAGGAGGAAATAGACACATGGCGGAACCTGGCACAACAGACTCGATTCTCGATATCGAGAACCTGAAGGTGAATTTCTACACCTATGAGGGGGTCGTGAGGGCGATCGATGAAATCAGCTTCGGTCTCGCAAACGGTGAAACACTCGGTATCGTTGGAGAAACAGGGTGCGGCAAGAGTGTTACTGTCCTGTCGATTTTGAACCTCATTCTTCCGCCTGGAAAAATTGAAGACGGAACGATACTCTACCATGAAAACGATAGTCCCGTCAACCTGGTCGAGCAGAGCGATGAGTTCATGCGTGCTATCAGGGGCAATGAAATATCGATGATATTCCAGGAAGCGGGCAACGCTTTGAACCCTGTTCTCAGCATTAACAGGCAGGTCAGTGAAAGCTTTCTTCTCCATCGGCAGGAGGAGCTCTGCACGCTCGTTCTCAAAAATATTGAGAAAAATCTGCAAAAAAAGAGGTGGCCCGGCCTGCTTCTTCGGTATCAAAAGGCGAAGTACACAGGGAAACTGCGCAAAGCCCGCGGAAACAATTTACAATACGGCCGCTATGGTCGACTTCTGAAACGCCAGGCCACTGAACTTTCGATAAAACTTCTTGAAAGTCTCGGAATTCCCAATCCGTCGGAAGTCATTCTGCGATACCCGCACGAGCTCTCGGGCGGCATGCAGCAGAGGGTGGTCATCTCCATGGCTCTGGCATGCAATCCGTCGATTCTCATAGCCGATGAGCCGACATCAAATCTCGATGTCACCATACAGGCGCAGATTCTCACCCTCATCGAAGAGCTAAAAGACAAATACCGGTCATCAATACTGTTTATAACCCATGACCTCGGTGTCGTTTCCGAGATAGCGAACAGGGTCATCGTGCTGTATGCCGGTACCCTGGTGGAGTTTGCACGCGTGAGAGAGCTGTTTAAAAAACCACTCCATCCCTATACCAGGGCCCTGCTGCGCTCAGTGCCAACCCCGGGCAAGAATGGACGGCTTGAAAGTATACGGGGAAATGTGCCGAATCTCCTTAATCCGCCTTCCGGCTGCCGTTTTCATCCACGCTGTCCCGAAGCGATGGAAATCTGCACACAGCAGAAACCGGCACTGTACGTGAGAAAAGACCGGGATGGAGAAAAACACATGGTGGCCTGTTTTCTGTACAAAGAATGACCTGTAATGAAACGGAGGCTCGAGTATTGTCTGAACTTCTTGAAATACAGAACCTGAAGACCTACTATCCAATCAGAAGTGGCGTTATACAAACAACGAAAAACTACGTCAGGGCAGTGGACGATGTGTCCCTGATACTAGTGAAGGGGGAATGCCTCGGACTCGTCGGTGAATCGGGATGCGGCAAGACGACGCTCGGCAAAACTCTCCTCCGGCTCGAGAAACCAAGCGCAGGCGCGGTGTACTTCAACAGTGAAGAAAACGGGGGGGGGAAACTCCTTGATATTACGACTTTCAGTGGAAACAGGCTGAAACAGCTCAGAAAAAGGATGCAGATCGTTTTTCAGGATCCGACAACCTCGCTCAATCCGAGAATGCTCATCAAGAACATAATAGGTGAGGGCATCACCATATATAACCTTGCGCGGGGAAGGGAGAAAATCGACAGGGTTGCTGAGCTCCTCAACTCTGTAGGGCTGAACAGAGACCACATGATGCGGTATCCACACGAGTTCTCCGGAGGACAGCGGCAGAGAATCGCGATCGCCCGTGCCCTTTCCACGAAACCTGATTTCGTCATTCTGGATGAGCCGACATCGGCGCTCGACGTATCCGTACAGGCGCAGATTCTCAACCTCCTCATCGATCTCAAAAACGAGTACAATCTCACCTATCTCTTCATTACCCATCACCTGCTCGTCGTGGAGCATATAAGCGACAGGATTGCCGTTATGTATCTTGGAAAAATAGTCGAGATTTCAAGGACAAAGACCCTGTTTGCCGGCGCACTCCACCCTTACACAATCGCCCTTCTCTCCGCCATTCCCTATCCTGACCCGGATATCAGGCGAAAGAGAATCATACTGACAGGTGACGTGCCGAATCCCATAGACCCGCCGGAGGGATGCAGGTTCCACCCGCGCTGCTGGCTCGCAGTCGAGCGCTGCAGGATCGAAGAGCCGCTGCTCGAGGATGCAGGCGACGGTCATTTCGTTGCATGCCACAGAAAAGATGATTTGGCGGCAGAGTACCACACGCACCGGTACCGCCGTTGAGCGGTATGTTCTCAGCGAAGGGTGGCGGAATTTTGTTGAAACCAGGTGGAACACAATGGAAGGAAAAAAAATAATGAACCCGTTCAAGGGTGCTGCAGCCACACTTTTATTAATCGCCCTGTCCCTCGCTGTTTTTAGCTGCACCACGCTCAAACAACCGCGTGGCCGACCGGTGAAGCCTGAGCCTGCTCCTCCCGTGAAAGGCCTTGAAAGCCCCAAAGCCGCATCACCGCTCAAGGAATACGATCTGCACACACTCCTTGTTCCCGTCATACAGTATAAAATACTTGTTTCAAGCGCCGGTCCCTTTGCCGAGTTCGTCTCAAACGGCAGCGGCGGTTTTACGGACGACATTTACCGCATCTTTTCCCTCCAGGAAAACGGATTCGAAGAGGGCCAGGGTATTGTTCTGACATCTTATAGAAAAAACGGTGCTGTGTACACGACGGTCGACCGTTCGCTTTTAAAGAAAAACTCCGACGGCTCCCGGTGGTGGCAGGTTCAGATGAATATCCCCGACAAATGGGTATTCTGTGAACTGCTCATATCAAACCTGAACACGCCGCTCGAGATACGGTACATCCATCCTGATACCGGAAAGAAATACAAAACGGTACCGCTCTTCGCCATCGAGCTCGAGGAGGCCTTGAAGGAGTTTTCCAGGGATGAGCTCAAACAGATGATGGCGGAGGACCGGCAGGTTTTGATAGAGCAGAAGTATCAAAAACTGTTCCAGAACCCCATCGCAATCGGGGAAGAAAGAGTTAAAACAGGCGCCGGAGAGTTTACTGCAGTTCACATCAGGGACAGGGGAAAAGAGGTCGGATCGATGAACGATTACTGGATCTCTCGTAATGTATTGGGAGGCATTGTAAAAATCGAGCGCAGAAATTCCGACGGCTCGATCGATGTAATTGAATTGACCGGTATCACGAAGGACAATATCTCTCAAATCAGGTCATCTGAGGCTGTTCAGCCGGAAATCCCCGACACAACCTATGAATAAGTAGTCTCGCGAGCAAACCACCTGTTCACACCTTCGTTTTCGTTCGTATCTTGCCGACCGCAAAGAGCATGATACCTGAAAACAGAATAAATGGTATGCTTAAAAACTGTCCCGTGGTAAGAAAGATCTCATGATGCGGCCGCGCATACTCCTTGGTAAACTCGACGAGAAACCTGAGGGTAAAATAGAGGAACAAAAACAGGTAGAGGATAGCGCCATCCTGTAGCCGGTCCTTCTTCTTTTTGAAAACGGTCCATAGCACGACGAAGATTACAATGCCCATCACCATCTCATAGAGCTGAGTGGGATGGCGGAACGCGGGCGGTCCGCCGTCCGGCTCCTGAAAACGCATGAACTTTACCGCCCAGGGAACGCTCGTCTTTCTCCCAACGATCTCAGAATTAAAGAAATTCCCGAACCTGATAAAGCTCGTTCCGATCGATACGGGTATTGAAAGTGCATCGCTGATCTGGTAGAAGGTGATGGGGTATATTCGGGTAAAGATAACCATACCGATAAGAAGCGCAATCGCAGCGCCGTGACTGGCAAGCCCACCCTTCCATATCATCAATATTCGTACCGGGTGCGACAGGTAGTAGCGTGGATGGTAGAAAAAAACATGCCCCAGCCGTGCCCCGACGATCACGCATATCACCACCGTAATGAAGAGCGGGTATACGAGCTCGGTATCGATCCCCTTCTCCTGAAAGACCTTTTTAATCAGATGGAGCCCGAGCAGGAATGCACAGACGAAGAGCAGGCTGTAGTACCTGATCGAGAATGGGCCGAGTTTTACGATTACAGGCGAAATATTTTGAACAAACATTTATTCCCTCCACGGAATAAAGAATAGCTTTATACATCATCTGCAGCAGGTTCTATCCTCAACCGTTATCCCGGTTTCTTCTGTGATGCTGGTAGACCTGATACATAAAAGTGCGAATGTCCGTTTCCCTGCCGGGCTGCTGGCTCGCATCGCACTGTACGTCCAGGTAGGGAACGCCCTGTCTGTTCATGAGCGGTTTTGCAATAGAGGAGGTGATCGAGCTCGGCATGCAGGTAAACGGATACACGTTTACCACACCGTTGAAGCCGTTTTCCGCATACGCCATGATTCCCGATATACTCAGGCATGCCTCAGTCCCGACGTCGAAACTGAAAACGTCATCCCTCTTCAAGATGCGTTCCAGATGGGCGACCCGGTGATCTCCCGCAATAGGCAGGCTGTTTTGCACTCTTTTATATATCCGTCTCTGTTTATACTGCTGATAAAAAAAGTCCACCGCGTGACTAAGTATATCCTTCAAATCTTTCTTCGCATCACCGATTCGAAGCTGCTTCAGATCGAGCCTGAACTTCATTTTAGCATCACGCATTCTGTTGTAAGAGGTGTAATTTATCCACTCGATGAGAGAAGCGTTCACCACCTCGGCGCCGTATCTTTCGAGCGTCCCGATGAGATCCTGATTCGCCTGGTCATGCACGCGCAGAAATATTTCACCGACAATCCCCACAAGAGGTTTTTGCTCAATGGCGGGGTCTACTATCTCCTTTGCCTGTTCGACGGTTTCGTCGAGCAGGTCAAGAATCGACCCAAAATCATTTCTGGCGCCGTACCTCTCAAAGGCTTCCTCCATAACCGCCACCGCTTTCCAGATAAAACGGTCAGTTTCCCCTTTAAAGCTCTCATAGGGACGGACACGCCACACGAGCCTGTTGAGAATATCAGTAATAAGCACTGAAAGGTAGGCCGCCTTCCTCAATACCCGCACCCGGTCATATCCCACGAGCCCGTCCAGGGAATATCCGTCACGGGAGGTGAGCGACCCGATCTTTACGCTTCTGAACTCGGGAAAAGAATCGAGCACAATACGCTGATATTTGTTGTACATGCCGAAACGGCACGGCCCGTCCGATTCGGGCATAAAAAAGATATAGTTGTCTGGTTTAAACAGCGGTCCCTGTTTTTCCCTCTCATCATTCAAAAACTTGAGAATATCGCCTGTCGTTATCAGGCAGGGGAGGCACTCCTTTCCCGAGGTGTACTCCTTGCCCAGGTCGAGCGCGTTGTACGTATCGAGGGCCTGAGCCTGTATACCGAAACTCCGCAGCGCCGCAGCGAGCAGGTATGCGCCTATCCCGTTCATCTGCGGGATTAAAAAGGTCTTGTTTTCAGCGTTGAAAACACCGATTCCGCTATTCAGCGATTGAAATGTTGATACGTCCATCTTTTCCAGCCTGCGAAGAACGCATGAAAAAGGCATCCGTTCTCCGTATGGAATTTTCCATTACATTCTTAAAAGCCTCGATCCTCGTCATGACACCGGCCTCCGCCGTGTGCTCGTCCAGCTCCAGGATAAGGTACGCCTTTTCATCCATGATCTGCCTGTAGAAGTGCTCGAGGAAGGAATCGGCCCCGCAGCTGAAGTTGGTGAGATGTATCCCGAAAAACCCTTCCCTGTCCCTGACAAATCGGGCAGCCCGCAGTATCTGGGCACCGAGGCCCCAGTACATGGATGGAAAATCGGAGAGATCCACCGTATCGGTGTCGATAAAATCCATGGGAACAGCAGATATCCCGATACCCGCAAGGTTTTTTCCGAGCCGAAGATTGAGTTTTTCATCGTACAGGTTGTACGGCCGCCCGGTGACCACAACAAACGGTTCTTCAGGAATTCTTGCCCGGATAACCGATGCACCTTCACGGCGCAACTCCTCTACGAACTCCCTGTTTTTCTTCAGAGCGTATTTCAGTGCGCGTTTTATCCGGCTGCCGGATACCCCGAGCTTTTCCCCGACCTGCTCGGTAAGCTCGAGAGAGAGCCGGTCGGGATCATGCCTCAGGTGAACAACTGGATGCAATACGTACTGCGGGTCAAGGCCGAGGGCCATACGCGTCATGTACGAGTTTCCCTGGACCATCGGGCAGTAAAAACCCATCTCCTGTTCAGCAGACACCGGGATATCGATGATGCTCGGTAAAAACAGGTGCTTCGTTTTCCCTTTCATTCTTTCGACATGCCCGTGGGATACCTTGACCGGGTAGCACGCTTCACCCTGCATGATCTCCGTTCCGGTCCTCGAGATTTCATTGTCCGTCCGGGGGGTGAGAACGAGTCTGTAACCGAGCTGATCGAAGAAGTGGGCCCATAAAACACCGAAGTGAAGGCCGTAGAGCATACGCTGCATCCCGACAGTCGGCCTTCCGTCGATCTCCATGAGGGGTTTATCCCCGAGCTGAATGCTCACCTCTTTCATGTACCGGTCCCAGATATTTCTCCTGATCTCGAAAAGATTACCCGATCGCCTACCGCGTCCCCTGATAAGCTCATACCTCCCGCACTCGCCGCCCCAGATACTTTTTCGTCCGTCGAAGTCGTATATCTTCAGCTTGCACTGGTTGTGGCAGTGGGGGTCGGCACGGCATATCCTTTCTACGCAGTGCATTGTATCGTTGACTGTGTTTTCAAGCCCCCTGAACAGCGATTCCGTCCGCTCTTCCATCATCATCTTTTCCCTCACTGCAAGGGCTGCGCCATATGCGCCGAGGACCTCCCGGTGCCTCGGCACGACGATTTCCCGGCCGAGAACATTTTCAAAGGCAGCCACCACCCCCTTGTTCAGCGAGGGCCCGCCGAGAAACATGAGCCTGTTTCCTATCTTTCTTTTTCCTACAACCCTGTTCAGGTAGTTGTACACGATTGCGTAGCACAGCCCGGCAATGAGGTCTCTGGTTTCCACTCCCTTCTGGTGGTAGGACTCGAGGTCCGATTCCATGAACACGGTACATCGGTCGGTGAGCTTCACCGGAGATACCGATGAAAGGGCTATCTCCTGAAACTCTTCGACTATATTTATCTCGTATTTATTCGCTAGCTCGTGCAGAAAGCTGCCGGTACCTGCAGCGCACACCTTGTTCATGTCGAAATCAGTCGGATTGCCGTTTCGTATCAGGATGTACTTCGAATCCTGGCCGCCGATCTCAAATACTGTATCGACCTCCGGGTCCACCTCTACGGCACCCCGAGCGTGCGCCGTAATCTCGTCTATAATGAGATCTGCATTGAGAAAATCGCCGACAACGCCCCTGCCGGAGCCTGTGGTGGCGGCACCGGCAATTTCGATATTTTTCCCCAGGTCATCCATGATTCCCCGTAAAAGACCCTTGGTCACCTCGATCGGCCTTCCCATAGTGGGAACATAATTCTTGTAAACGATTTCGCACGCATCATCCATGAGTGTGTATTTCGTGGTTGTCGAACCGATGTCGATACCTAAAAACACCCGCATACCGGGGGCTGTCCCTGTGGCGGGATGTATCTCTGTAGTCGACGGCTCATTCGATTCATGAAGCACTGATTTTTTCAGCTCCAGTCTCGGTGCCGTCGGCACCACAAAACTGTGCACCGCTCCAAGGTCTTTCAGGCTTCCCGGGTCGACACCAGCACTGCCGCCTGACTCGAGCGCCTGCAGCGCAACGCCGAGGGCGCCAAACGAACTGCTGTGTTCGGGAACGATGAGTTCGGGAAAGTAATTTTTGAATGCCTTCACCTGGAGGCTGTTCAGAGAAAGCCCGCCGATGAAGATAGTCGGCTTTTTGAGGGTGTGGTTCGATACGATGGTACTCATGTAGTTTCTTGCGTTACCCACATGAAGGCCATAGATAATGTCTTCGAGTTTTTCACCCTTGTTCTGCAGGTGTATCATATCGGTTTTCGTGAACACTGTGCACCTGCAGGCCACATTCGAAGGTATTTCGCTCCTGAGACCGAGCTTTATGAAATCACCTAAAACACGATCGATATTTCCGTCTGCTGCATCTTTTTCGGTACCGTAAATCGAGGTGGCAAGCCTCTGGGCCTGCTGATCGATGAAAGAACCGGTGCCCGATGCGCACGGGCCGTTTGTATTGAAGTATTCGAGCTCCCAGTGATTGTCATCGCCGGTTTTATGTGAAATCTGGAACAGAGCGGTATGCTGACCACCCATACTGATGATTGTTCTTACGTGCGGGACAAGAAAAACGGCCCCGATCACCTGGCTTATCGTTTCAAACTCGTAAAAGGCCCCTGGTCCCTCGCTCAGCATCTTGCCATGGGTACCGGTAAAGCCGATCGATCGGAGTTTTTCTGTACCGAAGTCTTTGTACAGGTTCCGTATGAGGGTCTGCACAGCCTGTTCGACCCTGCCCATGTGCCGCACGTACGGATACTCGCGAACAAGACGCCGGCTGCCGTCGATTACAACGCAGTTGACGCTCACCGAGCCCGCATCTATTCCCGCATACAGAATGTCCCTGCCCCCGTTTGTATATTCCATTCTCTGAAAAACCGCACCCTGGTATTGACACAAATTTTATAATTCATTAAGTATGAAGATTATAATAATTCACCGCGAGTGAATTGTCAAAGCAATGAGGGAGTTTTGTACAGGATGTATTGTACAATCATGAAACACCATCCCACTTTTCATCAAGAAACCACTCAATGAGGCGTCGGGCAATGGTGATTTTATGCGGGAGCTCCGGCAGGCTGTCATGGGTAAACCAGCGTGCATCCGCGATCTCTCCCGGATCTATCTCTATTTCACCGCTTTCATACTCCGCGGTGAATCCGACCATGAGTGAATTCGGAAACGGCCACTGCTGGCTGCCGAAATACCGGATATTTCTTACCTCAATCCCCGTTTCCTCCAGTATCTCTCTCTTTACGCACTGTTCAAGGGTTTCACCCGGCTCGACGAAACCGGCAATGACGCTGTACAGGCCCGGCGGAAAGCGGTGTGCGCGTGCCAGCAGGATGGCATTGTCCTTGACAACTGCAGTAATAACGGCAGGCGAAATACGCGGATAGGTGGCAAACCCGCATTTCTCGCAGACCATGGCAAGCTCGTACTCTTTCCTCTTCGTTTTGCTTCCGCACCTGCTGCAATACCGATGGGTTCTTGCCCAGTTCACAATCTGAAAGGCGCGCCCTGCAACGGGAAATATTTCCTCATCGATATCAGCTATCAGTTTTCTCAGCCGTATAAAGCTCATGCCTTCAGGAGGGTTTTCATCATCTGTTACCTCACCTGAAAAGCAGGGGATAGTATCGAGCATTCCTATGTAAAGGGTATCCACCGGAGCGAGCCCGAGTTGTGCAGGGTCTTTTACAACGGGAACTTCCGCCCTGGTGTTATTCATTACAATCAGGAGATCATCACCGCGGAACAAAAACCACCACGCCTTCCCGGTATGTGTCGCAGGCCACCCATTTTCCGGAATAAAATCCATACATCACCCCTCTATGTTCGGCTCCTCAGCCGTCGGGATACCAGAGGTACTGCTCCAGATCCACCGTATCGCGCGAATCGAACCGGACACCCTCTTTTTGGAGCAGGGATTTCTGCAGCTCATAGCCGTTGAAGTTCTTCAGCGAAATACGCCCTGTTCTGTTGATCACCCGGTGCCAGGGGAGCCGGTCTTTTTCCGATGAACTGTGGAGTATCCATGCAACCTGCCGTGAAGCCTTGTAATTGCCGGCACAGGCTGCAATCTGCCCGTACGTGCATACTTTGCCGAGGGGAATGCTCTTTATTATACGCTTGATTTTTTCAGCAAGAGAATTTGAGGGGTCCTCACTTTTCATGAAACCATACCCTTCACCGTATCTATCAATTTAACGGCAGTATACCCGTCCTGCGCAGTTGAAACCGGGTTTGCTGCAGGGTCACGCACACAGCGTACTGCATCACTGAGCATATTTCTAAAATAGCCCGTAGTGCGGGGGCGCCCCGCTATTCCTCTTCTGAGAGATTTGAACCCCTCGTAAAACTGACTTATTTCACTTATATACTCCTCGTAGAGGCCGTTGCCGATTCTGATCCTTCCGGAGGTAAAGCTCATATCGATCTCGAACACCACGTGGTCCCTCCCGGACGCGACTTCCGTAAATACGGGAATGTCCCCAAGACTCCCGCCGATAACAAGCGATTCTTCGTTTTTGCCTGCATGTATTGCAGCATGCCCTGCCTTCATCCGGGCGCTGGTAAGAAACTGTAGTATATCGATGAGATGGGTGCCGTCCTCAAGGAGGATATCGAACACCGGCCTCGTTTTGCCCATATATATTTTCGAGCTGACCGAAAGCAGAGAGCCAAATCTCTCCTGCTGTATAATTTTCCTGGCCCGAATATAGTCGCGCGAGTACCTGCGTTCATGATTGGTGATAACCTTTAGCAGTCCGGAACTGTGCATTTCAGCAATCTGAAGCGCATCCCCACTGTTGTCCGCGAGAGGCTTTTCACATATAACGAGCAGTACACCGTGATGAAGCGCCTTTTTCACGATTTGCAGGTGAGTTTCCGGCGGGGTCGCAACACAAACAATATCGGGCACAGTCTTTTCAAGCGTCTCGTCTACATCGGTGTAGACCTGTTCGCAGCCCCAGCGCTCTGCGAATAGTCTGCACCGGTCTTTTCTGATATCGCACCCGCCGACCAGCACGCACGAATCGTTTTGCGTAATCGCGCCCGCGTGCGTGCAGGGTTTTTCCCGCAGCCGGTCATCCTCCAGCAGGCTGCCGATTCTTCCCAGCCCGACCACAGCGCATTTGATCTTTTGCATTTTTTCATGATTTCCGACAAAACTGTATGGTACCAAGATATACTACCAAATCGTTTTTTACAATCGAATGACACAGCCTTCTACTCTTGGAATGAAAGCTAACTATGCATGCTTGATCTATTTTCTAATATCGGACGGCAAGATTGGTACAAAAAAATCATCAGATGATTGTGTTGTGGCTATTACGTTAAATAATTACACAGTTTTAAATGCCCAGGCAGGTGATCCTGAGGCTTGAAGCGCTTCTCTAACAATTTCAATACTATGAATCGGACAAAGTGCTATTACACAGCCGCCCCCACCCGCTCCCATTTGTTTTGCCCCTAAAGCGCCGGCCTCCCTCGCTTTTCGACACAGGAGTTCCAGTTTGTCGGTAGATGTTCCCATTAATTTTTCTTCTTCCTGCTGCCTGTTCATCAAAAAACCCAGTTTTTTAAAGTCTTTTTCCATCAGTGCCTGTTTTCCCTTTTCCACAATGCCCACTACTCTATTAAGTGAATCAATTAAGAGTTTTTCTTTTTTACTTATGCGATCTCGAAGCCACATTTGTACTTCTTTTGTGTTGTGCTGTTCCTGAGAGTCTGCAACGACAATCGGTAAATAGTCGACACCTAATTTCTCAATACTTGCTCTTGAGCTCGTGTTAATATAGTTAATACCTCTAAACGCTATTGCATATTGATCCATACGACCGCATTCAACCTGTAAATCATCATGTTCAACGATATACGCCAGTTCAGCAACCTCTGCTTTTTTCATTTTTATTTTATACGCCCTGTTAAATGCATATATTGAAGCAATACAGAGTGCGGCGGATGATGATAATCCCGCGCCTACAGGTATTTCGGAGTGTATTTCCAATCGAAAACCCGTGTCGATACTATCTCTCAGTCGATTGTAAACCGCCTTTACATATCTCAATGGTGAATCATAGCTGAGAGGATCATAAATATTAAATTCTTCATAACAATCAATATCATGACCTATTAAAACAACACTACTATCATCAAGCCTGGTCAGTTTGATTGTAAGGAAAGCGGAAATTGCCGCAGTAATCGCCGGTTTTTCAATCAAGTCGGTATTATCACCAAGCAGGCACACTCTCCCGGGACTTTTTACTGTAAATTCTTCGATCATAGTATTCACCACGTAAAAATCAAAAAGTGGCAACATGGATTCAGTTCAATAATCATGTTGCCACCTCTATCACTCTGAAACGAACCTACTGAATTGCTGCAACTTCGTTCCACCCCTCTGCAATTTCTTTTGCAGCTTTTCCTAAAACAGCTGCATCTTTTACAAATTTTACCGATTTATAATCATCTTCAGGCGGAAATTTTGCTTTCAGGTCGGCAGGCATTTTAACACTTTTACGAATCGGATGAACAAAACCCTTTGCGTATTCTATCTGCCCCTCATCGGAATATTCAGTTTCAATCAAGAGCCTGGCTACATACGGGTGTGGTGCACCTGCAGCAATGAACTGGATATACATTCCGGCTACTGTTCCATCCTGTGGTACAACGATTTTCAGTGAATCCATCCCGAGTGAATATTTTTTTGACAGGCCGTCGAAATCCCAGAAGAGCGAAATAGGCGCCTCGCCTTTCTGGATTGCGGAAGTGCTCGGCCTCACCGGTTTGATGTTACCGGCTTTTTTTAACTTTTTAAAATACTCAATACCCGGCTGTATATTATTCACATCACCGCCGTTTGCATATGCTGCGGCTAAAACCATCATGTTAGCTGTTCCCGACTCCCTTGGGTCCTTGATACAAACCATGTTCTTATATTCAGGTTTTAAAAGATCAGCCCATGACCTCGGGATGTTTTTCACTATATCGGTATTCACCGTAAATGCAATGGTTCCCCAATATGCAGCTGACCAGAGTCCGTTCGGGTCTTTTGCAAAATCGGGTATCTCATCCCAGTACTTGTTCTTATAGGGCTGCGACAACTGTTCTTCAGTAATAACCGTGGCAAAATTGAACCCGAGGTCAGTGGAATCGGCAACTGGATTATTTCTCTCCGATTCTAATGTCGAAATAATTGTCCCGCTGCCCATATCCGTATCCATCGTTTTTATTCCATATTTATTTTCAAGTATTTTCCGTATTCCTCCATAATTCACCCAGTCATCGGGAAGACCATAAGACACAAGGGTCCCCTCCTCCTTCGCCCTGGCGATAAGATCATCCATAGAAGACGTTGTTATCGGAAGTTCTGAAGGTTTCCCTACTTCCTCTTTACTCCCTGCAAAACCGAGTGAGCAAAGCCCAAAAACCAAAAGCGCTATGACTGCAAACAAATAAATCCTTTTCATTTTTTTCTCCTTCTTTATTAATTTTGTTGATAATAAAACATCAGTTTGCCTGCTCTTTTTATCACCTCCCGTAAATAGAAATTGAAGGGCCTCAGGTTGCCCAAACTGTGAACATACTACGCCCTCTGCTTGATTTTGGAGCTTTTTCTCTCCCTTGTAACAATGATGATAAGCAGCGACAGTATCATAGCCACTGTGAATGCCACAACAGCTATTGCTGAAGCAATTCTTCCATCTCTCCGGGTAAATTCTACAAGCAACATTGGAAGGGTTTTAAAACGTGCCCCGGTTATTAAAACCGCCAGGGTATACTCAGCAAACATTGCAGAAAAAACAAGCAAAATCCCGTTTATAATACCAGTAAGGATATTGGGGCCGATTATATAGAATAAAATTTGCCAGGAATTTGCTCCTTCAACCTGAGCGGCATCATTCAGCATCTCTAAATCAATTGCTTCAAGGCTGTTTGCAACCGGTCTATACATGTAGGGCATTGAAAAAACTGCACATGCACAGACCAGTAAGAGAGGAGAACGCGCGATCAACGGCATTGTAAAGGTTGTTATTACAGCAAGTGCTAAAATAACACGCGGTATACCGAATGGAAGGGTGGTAAGCAGGTCCATCTGTATTTTTACAATGTGAAGCCGGGTATAAGCAATATAAGCGGCCGGAACAATCAATACCAGGTCGATAATGACCGTATACGTTGCAAGGAGCAGCGAATTTCTGAGAGCAGAAATGAAATACGGGTGATGTATGATACTGTTATACCATTCTAATGTATACCCCTCCGGCATGATCGACCGATCCCAGCGCACAGCAATAGAAAATAGATACGTCGCTAAAATAGGCACAAGCATATAAACGAGAAAGAAGGCGAGAAAGATTATTTTTGAAATGAAGCTGTCCTTCATCATTTCTCCCAGATAGCACGATTAATAGCAATTTTATATATTAAAATACACACACCCATAATAATTAAGGACACTGTAGCCATAGCCTTTGCCAGAGCGATGTCATGCACCACCTCCCCTCTCACCACAAAGGCAATTTGCGTCGTTACCAGCATCAGGTTAGAACCAACAAGCGTATATGCAGTAGCATAGGCGCCGTAGGCATTAGCAAATAGAAGGACCATGCTTGCAATGAGTGAAGGGGTGAGCAGAGGAAGTCCAATATAGCGCCAGTACTGCCATGTGTTCGCCCCATTGTTTACTGCGGCTTCTCGCCATTCCTTTTTTAAACCTGAAAATGAGGGTATTATCAATAGTATACTGAGAGGAAGTTGGAAATACGTATACGCAACGATAAGTCCCGCATAGGAGTATATCTGGAAATGGGGATACAAATGAATATGCAACAACTTCAGCAGTACCAATGTTATGATCCCGTTCTCACCGAGAATAATAATAAATGCAAATGCCAACGGAGCACCTGCGAAGTTGGTTGTGACATTTGATAGAGCAAGAAATATATCTCTCACCCATCGAGTTTTTACTTTGAGCATATTATATCCGATGAAGGTCCCAAGAATGGTCCCAAGAAGAGCAGTAATAAAAGAGATACGGATACTATTCCAGAAAGAGAGCATATATATCGGTTGAGTTAAACCTGTATAATTAGCCAGTGTTACAGCGCCATCCGGATTAAAGAAGCTATCTTTGATAAGAATAATTATTGGAATGATTTCAAATGCAAGGCAAAATATGAAAAAAGGTACTACTCCAAGGCTCGCAACTATTTTGGCGAACCATGGATGAGTTATGCTCAGGGACCTCTTGTCCAAAATCACTCCTTTTTTTAGAAACTTGTCTAATTAAATTATTTTATTGATCGTATCAAGCATATTGTTGCACGAATCATTAAATATGTCAATTGAAAGATACTTAAAATTTATTCTACATCACCCGATTGTTTTAACAACCGATACACACTCTGACGTGAGGCCCTGAAATCTGCCGGCAAAAGCCCACGCTCCCGTGCCACCCTCAACAACGTCGGAACCGAGGCCACACTAAGCTCCCTCTTCAGATTGATCAACATGCTCTGCGTCTCCTCATCCATAGATCGATACCTCCCTCTCACTGATATCCTGTAAAACCTTTTCCTTCCTCCCTCGATCTTCCCTGCGTAACCCGATCAACGACGCAATCACTCGAACCCGAAACAACCCAATCTTCTGCTTCTTCAGCTCCTCCATCAACACCCCCTGCGGGAGCTATGTGGGTTTAAAGTTGAGAAAGGGTTAGATGCAGTACCTGGGAGTTGGGTGTACAGCAGGTTTCTAAAGAATCTGATGAAACATTAAGAAGAGATAGAAGGGATATTTGAGGATTTGGTGGAGAAGGTTTGAGGAATCGAAGTCAAAGATAAAAGAATTATTTAATGAATAGTTAGAAGATGAGAGTTAGTAAGAACATACATTATTGCGAAGCAAAACATTTACGAAACCAAAGATTTTGCACAGTTCCGACTAAGACAAAATAGGGACAGGTCGTATTTTTACTTTTTCCATGATCTGTCCATTACCCAAAAGCTTATAATCAGGTCCTTCTCATAGATACTTATAAAATTATATTGCAATTAGTTGCCAAAAATGGTATATTAATGCCATGAAATGGGCAGATCTGCTTGACTTAATTGGGAATGAACCAGTTTTTAACTCGAGTTTGTTAATGGCTGGACCTGTAAATTCAACCGATATAAGAAGGCAATTCTCCCGCTGGGTACATACAGGCCGACTCATTCAGATTCGTAAAGGATTGTATATGCTATCAGATACTTACCGAAAAAAAACACCCCATCCCTTCTTGGTAGCGAACATGGTGAAACGAGCGTCTTATGTTAGTCTGCAATCGGCTTTGTCGCACTATGGTTTGATTCCAGAGTATGTCCCGTATGTTACCAATGTAACAACTGGCAGACCCGAAACAATTTTTTCTTCAATTGGAAATTTTATTTTCAAGCATATTAAAACAGCCTTGTTTCATAGCTATAAATATATTGAGCTTGGTGAAGGCCAATCAGCATTCATTGCCAGTCCCGAGAAATCTCTTCTTGACTTACTCTATTTAACACCTGTTTCAGATAGTATTCACTATCAAAATGAGCTTAGATTACAAAATCTTGAAGCATTAGATATTGTTAAACTTTTTCACTTGGCTCAGGAAAGTAAAAGCCAAAAACTATTACGTGCTGTTAAAAATATTGTGTTACAGGTAAACGAACAACATGGATAAGATATATGAAAGATTATCTGAAAAGTATAGTTTCTGGGATTTCTAATAAACTTCTTGCAAGAGGTAAGACTGTAGAATATTGCCAGGAGAAGATCCTTCAGGTTTTACAGGAGAGAGGAGCTTTTCAGCAGTGGATATTCCATGGTGGAACTGCATTACGATTCTTGTACTCTCTACCGCGTTACTCAGAAGACCTTGATTTTGCTCTTGCAGAGAAAGAAAAAGCAGCTGATTTTCATTCTGTTATTCAATGTATCCGGAAAGCATTCGAGACTGAGGCTTATGACGTGCAATTGAAAATAAATGAAGAAAAGACAGTAAAGTCATCATTTATCCGTTTTCCAGGATTACCATATGAACTCGGACTATCCCCACATCAGTCAGAAGTTTTAGCAGTTAAGGTCGAATTGGATACAAATCCTCCTGAGGGTGGAACGACAACGACAACCATTATTCGACGTAATATATTACTTAATCTATTTCATCATGATAAACAGTCACTACTAGCCGGCAAGGTACACGCAATCCTATCACGTCGATATACAAAAGGAAGAGATATATACGACCTGTTCTGGTATTTATCTGAACCCACCTGGCCAGAGCCTAATCTAATTTTTCTTAACAATGCACTTCAGCAAACACAATGGAAAGGATCAGAAATAACAAAGAGGAATTGGGCTTCCCTTCTGGCAGATCGGCTTGAAACAATAGACTGGTCAAAAGCAGTTGATGATGTCCGACCGTTTATTGATCGGGTATCGGATTTAGCACTACTGACAAAAGAAAATATTGTAAAACTTTTAAAATCTCGATAGATAAAAATCAACAAATTGAGATATAGATATTAAGATATCAAATTCATTCCTACTGCTAACATATACGACATCCCTTAATATTTATTTTTAATGTTCTGTGCAAGAGAATTTAATCCAGAATACCCTGGGGTATTCGATTTACCAGTCTGGAATTTAGGTAAAGAATTATGCGGACAGCAAAGCCCAAAATGTAATGAGTGTTACCCCGGAAAATATTGTCCGAGAATAGGGGTTTAATAGAACTCTTTTATGTTTAAACTGCATGCAGTTGTTCGACAGCTTCCATCAATCTACCTAACTGTCTGAACTTTGGTGGAACCTTGTTCTAATGTACTCATCTGTGTCCTCGTTGCTAAGCCGAACAGTACCTGGTCCACTTCGCACGAAAAAGTCGCCACTTGGTTCCTTCTCAATCCCTTTCCACCGCAGGAACACCGGCTCTGGACTACGCTGACAGGATACGAGGCAGACGGTCTTCCCCTGTACTATCTGGGTTTTGGGGTCGATGCAAGTACCGGCACGATCGCCGAGGCCGTTCCGGACCACCTGGGCCAGGTGGAGCATGAACTTATCGTCATTCTCGAGTCGGTCATGATCTATTCCCAGGACAGTACGGTCATCGGCCACCCCTATAAGGAGGTCGCCTCCTTCGGTGTTCAGGAAGGCCGCGATCGTCTTCAGCACCGAATGCGTGACGACCGTATCGTCCTTAAGGTCCTCCTTGAGATTCCAGCGCAGGCTCGATTTGAACTCCAGTGTTTTTGATTCCTGAAGCTTGAGAAGCTCCTCCGCCCGCCGGTGGCGTTGAATATAGTCATCAAAAAGGAAGTTCTTGAGGGCCTGACCGAAAGCCGGGTCGTCTGTAATGCGCTTATAAAATTCGAAGTTGGTCTCGACGATCTCCTGAATCTTGTCCTCGACCTTGGGGTCAAAGGTGAGCCGGACGTTTTCGCGGGTATTAACACGGGCGCTTGCATCGAGGCCGTCGTCCTGATCCAGAGCATCACGGATCTGCTCGAGAGTGACCCGATGCTCATCAGTAAGATTCAAGCCGAAACGCTCATTCAGATCGGCGATGATCCGGGAGAGGGTCTCGAGTTCTTCTTCTTCGATGTCGTAGTGGGGTTTGGTCCGAACAGGATCGAGCTGTCCGGTACGGCGCTCGAGTGAAATCTTTCCTCGACTGGTTTCCTGGATCCGGTAGGATTCTATATCGATGTTTTGCTGCACCTCGCGCGGCAGCTCGTCCTGATCCATCGGCAAAAGCCGACGGAGGTGCCGCGAAAATACATAAAGTTTCTCCAGTTCAGGGTCGGCGAAAGTGAGCACCTGGGCCAGGAAGGCGTAGAGCCGAACGTAGTCCGTAAGTTGTCCCAGGAAGTCGTGTTGCTCTTCATGGGAAAGCTCGCCGAAACGGTCGCAGATCGGCTCAAGGGCTGCATAGAGTTGGTCCTGCGTGGCTTTATTATTAAAGTACACACGCGCATAATTCTCAATATCGGTATCGGTATACAATCCGAAGTTGAGCAGCCGTCCCTGGATCTCGTAGAGGAGGTTTGGGTCGGTCTCTTCTGATAGCAACGTCCTCTCGTAGTACGGCTCGAAAGCCTTACGGATATCCTCTGCTTCATTGGCGAAATCGAGGACCAGGGTTCCGTGCTTCGCGGGGTACGTGCGGTTCAGTCGCGACAGGGTCTGTACCGCATTCACGCCTCCGAGCTTCTTATCCACGTACATGGTGTGAAGCAGCGGCTGATCGAAACCGGTCTGGAACTTGTTTGCAGCCACAAGGAAGCGGTAATCCGGTTTCTCGAACTCGGCCGCTGTCTGGCGTTCACCGATCACATGGTCCTTGCCGGCTGAGTTCATACCGGACTCCGTATACGTCTCACCACCGTCCTTCACAGTTCCGGAGAAAGCAACCAGGCTCTTCCAGGGGTAACTTTTTTTATTAATATAACGATCCAGGGCCAGCTTGTAGCGTACGGCGTGCAGGCGTGATCGCGTTACGATCATGGCTTTGGCGCGCCCACCGATTTGGTTTTGAACCTGTGCGGCGAAGTGGTCGACCATGATGCGGATTTTCTCGTTGATCGCATGTGGATGGAGGTCGACGAACGATTTCAGCAGGTACTCTGTCTTCCTCTTGTCATAACGGGGGTCACCTTCAATCTTTTTAAGGAGCCGCCAGTACGCTTTATGGGTCGTATATGTCTCCAGCACGTCGAGGATGAAGCCTTCCTCGATGGCCTGCCGCATGGTGTAGAGGTGGAAGGGTTCGAACCTGCCGTCCGGGAGTTTACGGCCGAAGAGCTCGAGCGTCTTCGACTTTGGGGTTGCAGTAAATGCGAAGGTCGAGAGATTCGGCAACCGCCCGCGTTTTCGGATCTCCTCAAGGACGGCATCTTCGATCTCTTCTTCGGGGGTTTCCGCCCCGGCATCCTCCTTCTCGGCTTCTTCGAGACTTCTCGAAGCCAGTACCGCTTTCAGACTCTTCGTGCTCTCTCCCGATTGAGACGAGTGCGCCTCATCCACGATCACGGCGAACCGTTGTCCAGGGAGCTTGTCTATCTGCTCGGCGATCACCGGGAACTTCTGGAGCGTGGTAACGATGATCGTCCTGCCGGACTCGAGTGCATCCTTGAGCTGGCGGGATGTCTTCTCGATGTTCTCCACCACGCCCAGAGTCTGCTCAAACTGCCGCATGGTGCGCTGTAGCTGCCTGTCCAGAACCCGGCGGTCGGTCACCACCACGATAGAATCGAAAACGCGCCGGTCATCGGCATCATGCAGGATCGAGAGCCGGTGGGCAAGCCATGCGATGGTGAAGCTCTTGCCGCTTCCAGCGGAATGCTGTATGAGGTAGTGCTGACCTGTCCCGTGACTCCGTGCGTGGCGCACGAGCCGGCGCACTGCGTCGAGCTGCTGGTAGCGTGGGAAGATGAGGAATCGACGACCGGTCTTGCGGCCCTTGTCGTCCTCCTCTTCCACCTCATGGATGAACTGGCGGATGAGGTCGAGAACGCTGTCGCGCGCCCAGATCCGTTCCCAAAGGTAGTCAGTCGGATATCCCTTCCTTGTGGGTGGTACTGGCGGATTTCCCGCTCCGCCGAAACGGCCCTGATTAAAGGGAAGAAAACTCGTCTTCGGGCCGGCGAGGCGTGTGGTAACGAAGACAAACTCCGGGTCTATGGCGAAGTGGGTGAGGCAGCGGCCGTAGGCGAAGAGCGGCTCGCGAGGATCGCGGTCGTTCCTGTACTGCCTGATCGCATCCTCGACATTCTGGCCCGTGAGCGGGTTCTTGAGCTCTGCGGTGAAGATGGGGAGCCCGTTCAGGAACAGGACGAGATCAAGGCTCTGCTCTCCCTTTTCACTGTAATGGAGCTGGCGAACTACCGAGAAGAGATTAGCTGCGTGCAGGCGCTGGAGCTCCTCGTTGAGACCGCTTGCCGGGTGGAAGTAGGCGAGCCGGAACTTGCAGCCTGAGTCTTTGAGACCGTTCCGCAAGACGTCAAGAGCGCCGCGGCGGCCTATCTCACGAGACAGTCTTGCGAGGAATCGCTCCTTTACGTCAGTTCCATAATGATGTCTGAGCTTCTCCCACTCTTTGGGCTGAGTGGCGAGGATGAAATCGGTCACGTCATTGGAGATGAGGCAAAGCGCGCGATCGTAGTCCTCCGGGTGCCGCTTCAGGTAGCCCCCAGGCACCGAATCCTCGCCGTAGGGCTGCGCCGGCTCCCTGACCTTAGTAGCATCCCCAGGGCATGCATCGGGGCCGTTCCGGAGTAGCGCACACTCGATCGAGTCCTCGAACTTTAGTTCCGACACTTTGACCGTCATTCCACCTCCTTCCGGACGTCGATCTTGCCCGTAACCGCAGCGGAGATGAATGCAGTTCGATATTCTTTGAGGCGGTCGATCGCTTTACGGATTTTTACAATCAAAGCATCGATTTTCGCAGTCTCGCGATCGAGGAAGGCAGTGATGGCATACTGCTCTTTGATATGAGGCAGAATAGAAGGTAGGTTACCAACATCACCTGCAGTTACTGCATCATAGGTACTACCCTTTGCCACTTGATCAAGCCGTGAACGAACAGACAACAGCAGATAATATGAGAAACTTCTATCCAGATCGGGACCGGATTGTATGGCACATAGACCGCGACCAATACCGTACGCTTGATTGGCGATATTTATAGCGCCTACAGGAGCACGAACTGAAAGCAAAATATCTTCTGCGTGGGCCTTCTTCGGCGCCTCATTGCATATTAGGCTTGGTGTCGGGAAAACAGGTCCGAACTCTGCATTCCCTTGGAGAAATGGGAGCCCATCCGTTCCTTCGTATACAATGTCGGACGGGGGAGATTGCCCTGCTTCAATCCGTGCAGCAAACTTTAGTCGTTTAACTTGCCAATGCGTTGGGATTTTACCCAACCATTTAACGCCGGAATCCTTCATGGGAGCATTCGGGTCGAGGCCCTTGGTGACGGCCCGGGTGATGAGGGCAGTACGCTTCTCCCGGAGCAGCTCGATCAGCCGCTCCTTTTTCGCCACCAGCGTATCGATCTTCGCCGTCTCGCGGTCGAGAAAGGCCGCGATGGAATACTGCTCTTTGATGTGAGGCAGAATTGCCGGAAGGTTACCGACATCACCTGCGGTTACTGCATCATAGGTACTACCCTTTGCCGCTTGATCAAGCAGTGAACGAACAGCCAATAGCAAATAATATGAGAAACTTCTGTCCAGATCGAGACATGATTGTATGGCACATAGACCGCGACCAATACCGTACGCTTGATTTGCGATATTTATAGCGCCTACTGGTGCACGAACAGAAAGCAAGATATCTTCTGCGTGAGCCTTTTTCAGTGCCCCATCGCATACTAGGCTGGGTGTCGGGAAAACAGGTCCGAACTCTGCATTACCTTGGAGAAATGGGAGCCCAGCTGTTCCTTCGTATACAATGTCAGACGGGGGTGATTGCCCTGCTTTAATCCGTGAAGCATACTTTAGCCGTCGAATCTTCCAATCTATAGGTACCTGCCTTGGCCACTCAACGCCGGAATCCTTGTAATCCGGATAGGGCCGGAACCTCCGGGGCTTGGTCTCCTGCAATTGCTCAAGTACTTCCGACAACTCGGTCACCTCCTTCTTCCCGGTACGCTCCGGGCTGCCAGGGTCCCCCGGCGGGCCAGACCAGAGTGAACGGCTCGCCGGTGATCAGGCTGTCGCATACGGGACCGAGGAAACTGCGGATCTCTTCTCCCACATCCACGAGCCGTACAGGGCCAAAATTGCTCGCCTTCATTTGGCGCTGCAAATTTTGCCAATATATTGCCCGCGACGGGTCCTCATAGAACACCGGCTGAAAAACCTCTGGTCTCTCGTCTCCAAACTCTGTTCCGCGACACCGGAATGTCTCGGCTATAGCATCGCGTAAAATCTCGCCGTCAAAGGCGAAGTATCTTGCGAGTGCCGCCACGTCCCATAGGTCCTTTACACGTGAGTTGAACCGTCCAAATCGTACCATCGCTTCGAACTTTTCCGCGATTAAGGTTTCGCGCGGATACACCCAGAGGCGGGGAGCCGGTTGGTCGAGGAGTGTAGGGTACTCCTTCTCCTCGCGCTCAGGCGTGATGGCATCGCCGAATCCTATATCCACCTGAAGCACCAAACGGGCCCGTCCGAGGCTGACACGCAGACGTACCCGTGCACCTCCATACTCGTTTTCGTCGCGGATTTCTTCGACGAGGATACTCGCAGGGTCGAAGACAATACCATCCTCCGGGCAAGGGATCGAGCATATATCTTCCATGGCACGACGGATTACCGCATGATCGTCCGGACCTGTGGCGAGCAAGTCGACGTCTCTTGTCGGCCGGAACTCCTGCCCGGCCCAGACCAAGAAGAGCGTCGCACCCTTCAGCGTGAAACTATCCACCTCTTTCGAAATACCCAGGCGATAGAGGAAACGCTCAATTGCGTAGCGCTGTAGCATGAGGTTAAAATCTGTACTCTCCTCACGCGCTCTTTTCAAGAGTCGCCGGTGCACCGACACGGCGACATTTCGTATCTCCCTTGAAGGTGTCATCCAGCAAGCACCTCCAGAATAGGCCCGACAAGGGAATGGGCGCGGCAGACATCGGCTGCGCGCCATATCTCATCTGGGCTTGCTTTGCCTTCCTGCAGCGCAATTCGAAGCGCCTCCCGGGCTGCTCCCTCGCCCACAAGCCGGCGGAAGCGGAAGCAGTCCACCACGGTGCGGGCCGGGTTTGTGATGCGTACAGGGATTCCCTCGAGTATGATCTGCTCGACACCGTAACGCAGCGTTGCTCCCGTGAAACGAACTATCCTGATAGGAAATTCAGGAATTTTGGGAGCGCGGGCCTTATGTGGGATGGCAATCCAGACCTCCCTCGGAAGCTGCGTGCCGAGCTCGTGAACACTCAGCGCCGACAGCAGGCAGACGATGGCACCCGAAACACGCGTACATACCGCGGCGATCGTGTAGTGTTCGGTGGGTTCGGCGTCTGTGAAGCGGTACAGGCCTCGGGCCACGCGTTCTATGGAGCCCTCTTCCATAAGACGACGAAGATCAGTCGACCCAAATCCAAGCGTCGCGGCATCGCGTGCGCGGAAGAAGTTTCCGGTATCGACATCACGCAGTATTAAGGCGTTGAGATGCGGTCCTTCAGGACTCGTCACGGGATCGGAATTGTCGGCATTCGAATCTATTTGTTCTCTTTTTGAATATTCCATGAGAAAAAATATAACAGGGTTAACGGAACAAGTCAAATAGTCGGCAAATAAAAATATTTGCCGACATATTAAATATTTTTTCATTCTAAGATGACTTCAGCCAGCTACATCCCTGAGCATATCCAGGATTTCTTTCTCTACCGTCTTAATATCGGCTTCGATTTCCTCCAGCGGTCGCGGTGGTCGATACTCGTAGAAATAGCGGTTAAAGTTGATCTCGTATCCGACGATACCCACCTTTCCGTCCTGGGTATCCCGTCGTGTAGTGTCAATCCAGGCGTCGGGGACATGTGGCTTCACTTCGCGCTCGAAGAATTTCTCCACACTCTCCGAAAGAGGTACGCTTTCGGTGTCACGGAGCTCAGGTTCCGGCTCCGGGCTACCGTCTTTATCGCGGCATATCTCGGCCTTCTCGTTGCGCTCGGAAAGGGCGGAAAAGATCGCCTTCCTGATCGGTGCCGCAAGCTTCAGGGCGGCCTTGCGCACCTCATCGGTGAACATCACGTCGAACTCATTACGGTCCAGGTAGAGCTTGTCTGGGAGACCTTGAAGAAACCTACGGATCATTTCCTGCTGGTTTCTGCCCGCATTTTCCTCCTTCGCCTTGGCTGCACCTTTCTTACGGGAAATTGCGAGGTTAATAAATGCGCGCTCTTCCTCAAGCCGTGCCAGCCGTTCCGGCGTCTTCCGGAAATCCAGGCGCAACGGTCGCTCGACCGTGATCTTGCGGAAACCGAAGTGTGTGGTAGGGTATATACGGCTCACAACCGCCTCGCGTTTCTCTCCATTCTGTTCTATACGACGGGTCTCGCCATCCTTAAAATTCCGGAGCAGGTCGAGGATGTCCTCCTTCTTCTCGAAGGGAATCTCCCGTCGCTTTGCACCCAGGCTCTTACGCAGAAGGATCCAGAAAGATGTGGCGTCGATGAGTTGCACTTTTCCCCGCTGTTCGGGGGTTTTACGATTGGTGAGCACCCATATATACGTTGCTATGCTCGTATTGTAGAAAAGCTGCTCGGGCAGTGCGATCAGTGCTTCGAGGAGGTCGTTCTCGAAAATCCATCGCCGGATCTCGCTCTCTCCGCTCCCAGCGTCGCCGGTGAAGAGGGGCGAGCCGTTCATGATGATAGCCACGCGCGAGCCGCCCTGATCCTGTTCTTTCATGTGCGCGAGCATATGAAGGAGGAAAAGGAGCTGACCGTCACTGATACGCGGAAGACCCGGAGCGAAGCGCCCTGCCGCGCCTCGTTCATGCTCTGCGCGAACCGCATCCTCGTCCCGTTTCCAGTCTTTTCCGTAAGGCGGATTGGCGATGAGGTAATCGAAGCCGGTTTTTGTGTGGCGATCGTTCGACAGGGTGCTACCAAAAGCGATGTTCTCGGCATCTCTGCCGTCTATCGACTTCATGTAGAGGTCAGCCTTGCTCACTGCCCAGGTCTCCGGATTCACCTCCTGCCCAAAGAGATAAATATCGGCGTCGGCATTCATAGGGCTACGCACGAGGTCGCCGTTACGGCGCTCGCCGACGGTTATATGTTCCTTGGCAATGGTGAGCATCCCGCCAGAACCGCAGCAGGGATCGTATACGCTCAGAACGACACCCTTCCTTCCCAGTCTCTTTTCGTCTCCGGCAAGCAGGAGATCCACCATGAGGTGGATTACGTCGCGTGGGGTGAAGTGCTCACCTGGGTTCTCGTTCAGTGCCTCGTTGAACTTCCTGATCAGCTCCTCGAAGATGGTCCCCATTGTGAAGTTATCGATGACGTCCGGATGAAGATTCACCTGCGGGTCGGTGAAACGTTGCATCACCTGGAAGAGCAGGCCCGCCTCGTCGAGCTTGCTGATTGTATTGTCGAAGTCGAATTTCTCAAGCACTTCGCGCATGTTCTGGCTGAAGCCGGCGATGTAGTTACGAAGGTTCTGCGCGATATGGGGAGCATCAGCCAGGAGTTTCTCGAAGTCGTAGCGGGAAGTGTTGTAGAAAGCAAACCCAGACGCGCGCCGGAGTTGTGAATCCAGGTTCTCGATCTTATCCTTGTACTTCGCTTGGACTCCAAGAACCTTGGCCTTAGTCGGGGCGAGAACGCAATCGAGCCGCCGCAGCACGGTGAGCGGTAGTATTACATCCTGATACTTCCCTCGTTTGAAAGTATCGCGGATCAAATTTGCGACACCCCAGATGAAGCTGACGATCTGACTGTGATTCATTGTACTGCTCAGTCCCCGTTATTCACAAACCGATGTATCTTAATATTTCCTCTTTCTTACATTTTTCCTCGATTGCTCTACTCGAAGCAGCCAGGCAATTTTCAAGAACAACAAAAAAATCTTCTTCCGGCTCCCAGTACTGCTCAAACTTATCAGCATTGAGGTTATCTTTCAATTTATTTAAAACATAGCTGCACAAATAAATATCATCTATATACCCATACGGCCCATAAATCGCTTCCGGGATGACGTCAAGAGGAGTAACAAAATAGGCAAGAGCCGCATTTATGAGGTGCTTCATCTCTTTTGTAACGTCTTCATCATTTAGAAGGTCGCACAATAGTGAGAACAAATAGGGTATGTAGTAAATGATCTTGTTATAAGTACCTTTGTAATTCTTAATATTTTCGATTAGAAAGTCTTTATAACCCATCATATTCGTATTATCCGTATTCATTTGATTTCTCCACAACAGAAATTAAAAAAGCAATCATTGCAGTGTGAAAGATTCTTAGGGTAGTTATTGTTTAAAACGGAATTACTGAAGGCCGTTAGTATTTCTTTGATGGTGTCCTCATTATATGCGACTCCGGTCTCTTTGTTGTCAAGAAGGGTGTAAGCGTACATCTTATCAATACTGTACTCTTTTTTAAGGCAGTAATTATAAAGCTGCATCTGTTCCCGCACATTCGTTTTTTCAATACCTTCCTGATGCCGCGCTTTAAAATCTACAAGATTGATTTGATTATCATGATCACGAAACACTAAATCAGCTTTTCCGGCGATAATATACTCATCACCAATGACTATAAAGGGTTTTTCAACAGCGAGTATCTCTTTTACTCTTGTAGTGAAATCCTTGATGTAATTTTTTAGTACACGTTGAACTTCGCGTTTTATTTCATCAATTTTCTTATCAGCCATTGGTAACGGCATCCAGGAGTTATTTATTACATCCTCAAGCTCGTATTTACACTTTTTCTGGAGAGATTTATTAATTCTCATTAGTGCGGTATGGAGTATCAAACCATAATTTTGGAAATATGTTGCCGGAGTTGAAAAGCCGTATTCGTAGCTGAGCTTGTATAGATACGGACACATTAGATAGGTGTCCAATGCTGAATAGCTTAAATACACGGCTTTTTTCGGGATCTCATATTGTTTAGTGCAGCATTCAGCAACTTCATCAATGCAGCATAAATGGTCAACTCCCAGCTCCGCAATAAACGGAGAGAGCCCTCTTCTCTGTACATTCACCTTTTCAGACCCTGCAAGAGCAAGTATGTCCTGTGCCCTGGTGATTCCTACGTAGAAAAGTCGCTCTTGTTCCTTGGGTTCATCGAAGGGAGCAAGCCTTAAATAAAAATTATCGGGTATATCAATAAGGTTTTTTCCCCCCTTCCTCGTACTTGGGAACCGGCCTTTAATAAGTGAGCCAATTATCACTACGGGAAATTCAAGGCCTTTTGCCTGGTGAATGGTCATAAGCTTAATACTATTAGAATCTTCAATAAACACTTCATCGTATGTTTTATTTTCTCTGGACCGGTAGAAGTGCCAAAGAAGGCTTTTCATGTCATAACGATTGTACGACCGTTCATAGGTCGAAATAATCTGGCTAAGCCGCGCTGCGTTATAAAGACGCTCCTCAGTTTCAGGAGTATCCTCACTATTCAGATATTCTTTCAGATACCCGCTTTTATCCAATACCCGGTAAAAAATACGCAATACTCCGATTCGTTTTTTTCTATCCTTATGGTTTGCTAATATATTTTCACGAAGTCCATTTAAACCAAGTAGCTTGTTAATATCCTCCTCATTCTTTATACCTAGTCGAATAAAGTCTTTCCTCCTCTTTAGATCACTGATTTTGAACTCCTGTTCTGTATTTATAAGAACTTCTTTTGTCTCTGGAGAGAGTGCAAGGAAGTCACCTGTAAACTGTCTCACATTCCACCATGTTGCTCTTGTTAAAAGTTTTTTATCTCCATTAACTTCCTGAGTGACATAGGTCATGAAATACAGCATTGACCCAATATCATCTCTATCGAGTAGGCTGCCTTTTCCATATACTATAAAAGGAAGCCCCTCATTCTGGATTTCTTCGATATATTCAGATGCATGATACTTTACGCTCCTGAATAAAAGTGTGAAATCGCCATAGCTTATAACTTTACCGGTGGCTTTCATCAATTTGATGAACTCTATTGTACGTTTTGCAGCATCTTTACAGTCTTCCCCCTGAATAAGGACTACTCTATTCCCGAGATAATTATTTGTTTGCAACTGTTTTTTTATTTTTGATTTTCTTGCCATAAAAAAATTAGCACTATTCAAAATATTTCGAGTTGATCGAAAGTTTTGTGTTAATTTTGCTGTTTTACAATCTTTATTGATCTTAATAAAACTGCTGAAAATTTCACTGTCCGTTCCTCTCCATCCGTATATGCTCTGATCGTCATCTCCGACTGCAAATATATTGTTCCTCTCTTTTGTCTCAAAGATAGCTCTTATGATTTTGAACTGGATTGGGCTGACATCTTGAAATTCATCGACAAGAGCAAAATAAAAACGATCTTGAAGAAGCTTTAAAAACTCCGGGTGAGATGTTATCAACTCTTGAAAATACCGTTGTAGGTATGAAAAATCGATCTTCTTTTCTGAAATGAGATGTCCAATATACAGGTCATATGCTCTTAAGATTCTTCTTTTCAAATCGTCATACGTCTGCTCCGCTTCATAGTATTTTCTGAGTTTTTCGGGATCGATCAGATTCCTCGACAATAGATTGAAACAATCTATTAGAGATTCTATGCCTCCTCTTTTTTTAATCAATCCCGAATTGCTTAGTTGCAGCTGCCCCCAGTATAATGCCCTTACAAGCATGGACTGTGCTTCTCCATCAAGGACCTCAAAGCTCTCACCGAACTCATGATAATCGGGGTACTCCCTGAGAATCTGACTACAGAACGCATGGATCGTTGAAACATAAACTTCTTCGGCTTTTGTTCCTATCCGTTTTGCCAACCTGAATTTGATATTATCTGTTGCCTTATTGGTAAAGGTACATGCAAGTATCGCGGAAGGGTTTACATGCTTTTCTTGTATTAGATATTCGATTCTTTGTAGCAATATTTCTGTTTTACCGGAGCCGGGTCCAGCTACAACGAGCATGGGGCCTTCGAAATGCCTTTTCGCTCTTTCTTGGTCTTTCGTTAATTTCATCTCTTCATTACTCATTCGTTCCTCGGAGCTTAGAGACGAATTTCAAAAGAACTTAAGAAATAAGGTGATAGTATATATATCGTTATCCGTCATACCGACAAAGATTTTCATTTGTAACTGAAATAAAAAGACAAATAAATATCATCTATATATCCATGAGGTTTTGTTTCTTAATATTTTAGAGCGTTTGTTTCGAGTCCGCAAGTTTATTTTCGGTTGGTGTAATTGAAGTTAAAGTACAGGATGCAGATTGCTCCGCAATGACATAATAAGTATGTTTTCCCTGTTCTGCTTCAGATGAAAACATAAAACACATTTATCGATAGCATTGGGTATCAAAGCTGTTAAGGGAAGTATCTGGTGATTCGTATAGATTAAAAGACAGGGAGGTAAAATAGCCATTTACATCCATGTAATACGTTATTGTAACTATATAACTGGCCAAAAAAATCACCCAAATGTATAACTCTCTATATCACTAAAGTTAATTAGACCCATTTGTTTTACTAATCCTTATTTTTACGTGGCATATAATCTGCAATATAATGGGTGGCTTTAAGCTCTACGAAAAAGTCATACCAATAACGAGGAGTGTTAAATGGACTCAGAAGATAAAAGATTAGAAATTCTTGATGGTATTATAAATATGGATATTATTGTAGGCGACCTCAGAAGGATTCCCATGCTCTTTAGATACGTTAATTATCAGAGGGAATCCGAAGACGAGAGTCACTCTGATTTTAATGACGAAGAACTTAAAAGTTGGCTTGAGTATCTGTATAATGAATCCTTGAAAACAGAAGGGATTAACTGTTTCTGAGCGTTAGTATCCTCGGGGGAAGGCTACAAACCGGCTAAAAAACATCTTGAAAAGTACCTGAATATCATCAGCATCTCAAATATCATGTGAGCGAATCGTCGCAATGAATGCAGCACCCAGTATGACAAACCCACCTGCAAGAACCCGCAATGTTGGCGTCTCCCCGAGGAGAAAATAGGCAAGCAGAATTCCATACACCGGTTCGAGGCAGGCAATGATGCCTGCGCGGTGCGCTCTCACCCCGACAAGCCCTTTAATAAAAAGTGCATGCGAAACGCCGGTAAAGACAATGCCGAGCACTGCAAGCAGCATAAGGTCATGCACCTGTATTCGGGGGGTAATTTTGAAGAATACAGGGATGAGGAGCAGTGTTGCTGCTATGTCCTGGTACAGCGCGACTTTCAGACTCCGGTACCTTTTCACCATTTTTCTGTTGAGGATGGAAAGCAGGGCAAAAGTGGCGCCTGAAACGACCCCCCACAGCGCCCCTCTCGTGATACTGTCGCCGAGCTCAAAAGAAGGAATCACGAGCACGACACCGCCAAAGGTTACAAGGGCGAGGAGAACGTTTGTGAAACGCAGTCTGTGACTGAAAAAGACCGGCTCTAAAAAGGTAGCGAAAATCGGAAATGTCGAATAGGTAAGAAGACCGATTGCAACGGTGGATATCTGGATAGACCGAAAAAAAGAAAACCAGTGCAGTGCCAGAATAACACCCAGGAATCCGGTGTAGAGGTAGTCTATTTTCCTTTTAAGCCTGAGAGGCAGGCGCAAAAACAGAACTGCCGACAACAAAAAAACGGAGGCGAAAACGACACGACCGAAAACGATGATCAAAGCGGGCAGGGCGATCCATTTGCCGAAAAGGCCGGCAAACCCGAAGAGGAACACAGCAGCATGTATCTCAACCAAACCACCCGCATTATCTCTCACCATCTACTCGCTTACGATCACTTCATAATCTCTTTTTTTGCCGGGCGAAAGCCTGACAGTTACCTCCCTGCCGCCGAACCCATGCACATTGCACTTTGCCCGAACGATCACCTCTAGGCAAGTGTAGGTTTATACTTTTTAGGATTGAAAGTTCACTTGCCTATTATCCTAACCGGAGGCTTTGCGCACTCCTGCCGATTTTTCGTTTCTCAAAACGGCACATCAGGACAGTGTCAAACCGTATAGGTCCATCGCATTTCTGAACATGATATTCTCCGCGATTCTGCGGGCCTCCTCAATATCAAAGTATCCGCTTTCTACCTTTTCTGAAAGTGTTTCTGCCAGAACCGACCGAAAGGCGAGGAGCGAACCATAGCTCTCCTCCGATGTCCAGGTATCGCAGCCCCACACGATCCTGTCTGCATTCCCGACCTCCAGTATCTCATGAAACAACCTCTTCGCGGCAGACGGCGATATAATCGGAAGCCAGCACAGGTCTGCATATACATTGCCATAGCGATGAATAAGCGCACAGAGATCATCGAGCCACGGGTAGCTGCCATGAAAGAGGATAAACGTCGTATCAGGATTTTTGACGATGGCTTCTCGCATCTGCATGGCATTGGTGCGGTCGAGCTCGCCCAACCCTGTGTGGCACTGAAAGGGTATTTTCGAATCCCCTGCAATTTTACAGAGCTCAAAGAAGATATAATCCTGGAAATTCCGTATATCCTCATTACTCAGTTCTGTAGCCTTCTTTTTAAACACCTTCCGGGCGTCTGATTTTTCGACTTCGTGAAAGTCGATGCTTCGGTCATAGGCGAGTGCGGACTTTAACGCCACACACCCTTCATCTCTCTTCTTCTCCACCATTTCTCTCATAAAGGTTGTGTACGAATCGATATCTTTAATACGCCTTTTATACAGTCTCTGCGGGTTGTTCCCGTTGTGGTCCTCCGACTCATTACTGTAGCCGTAGAGGTACATATTTATCCTGTAGGTCGGTACGAACAGATCCGAAAACCCGTTGTCACTCCCGGGGTCCCAGTATGCATCGAGAATTATCTTTTTATATCCACATCGCTTTTTCAAGACCGAAATATGATGATCCGCATCCCTGTGCGCAGCTTGTATTGTTTCTGACCACTCGTCCCAGTTGTCTGCAGTTAGCCGTTCGTCAAACCCGTACAGCTCCTGCAGAGAGCGCTGAAGCCAGATAAAATAGGATCTGTTGGTCACTTTTTTCAGAAAAAGATGTCGCTGTTCACGGGTTTTACCCGGTTCTGCATTGCACCAGCCAGCATAGCTGTTTTCGATGAGCCTGTCAAGACTGAAGTTTTCAAACTCGCTTGACTTTCGATGATGGCAGTGCGTATTGATAATTGGCTGCTTCTCGATAAATTTCCGAATCTCAGAATAATACCTGCTCATTATCTACCCCCGTATACGATCAGTATTTCAGCATGTCTGACTGCAATTCGATTTTATCGGAGTGACAGTTCAATGTGAATATCCGTCCCTGCTTTTCCATACAGAGCGCGCCCTGCACAGCGCAGTCCCTCCGTTTTCCCTGGTAATAGTATGTACAAATACTGTTGAATTGCCCGAGACAGGCTCATTGTAAAGCAACACCTCATCACCATGCGAAGATTCAGACAGAAAGTTAATTTCGATTTCTTCAGGCTCATGACTTTCTATGAGTTCGATAGGCATGCTGTCAAAGATCCACTCCATATATTTCACATTATTCACATGGCTGTGTATATCGATATCACTGTACAAAACGTTTCGTCGGCAAGTGGTCTCACCAAGCCTGTTCTCGAGGATTTTTTCAGGCTTCCTGTCAAGAGCATGTCTGTCCCGCATTAGAAACCTCTCGTCTATGAGAGGTGCTATTCGTCGGGGCCTGTGTGTCTCGATATCGAGCACAAGCCACGCGCTCGATGCGGAACAAATACTGTTTCCTTCAGTATCAGATACATGAAAATCCCGCATTGCAAAAAGCCGATCGACTCCCGTCGGCCAGGTCTCCACCGCAATCTCCCTGTCCCACATGGGGTAGCGGTGCACCCGAATCAGTATTCGGGACAGTACCCAGAAAACATCATTCTCTGCAAGGTGTGAAAAACCGAGGTTCATATGTTTCGCGTGCCGCCACGCCGACTCCTGCATGAACCTGCATAGAGCAGTCAGGGTTACTCTGCCGTCCGCACCTGCATCGTACCAGTTGATCCTGTACGAGTCACGCCAAATCCTGATTATTTCTGTATCACTCATTTGGTTTTCCATCGGCATCGCGCACCGGTCATCATCTGCGAGGCACTGCCAATTCTTTCCTGCCTGGCCTGCAGCATGCACAAAGTACTATTCCAGGTGGTCGTAAAACTCCGCCGGTTCGAGCTCTCTGAACCCTCTCTCGGCGGCAAGGTGCCTTCGTATATCGATACACAGGTGGCACTTTGAGATATATCCCCCGCTGTTCTCTTCGAACCCGAATCTGCAAGCGAATTCAAGAAGGCCCTGTATATCCTCTTCCATCAAATACCCGAGGATTGGATACACGTCAGTATCGATACCCTCCTCCAGAAGTGCATCAAGCCGCCGGCAGTCGCCGAGAGAAATACCGCCGCAGTAGCCGGGTATGAAATTCCCGTAATTGTCGAAATGGTTATGCCAGTTTCTTAAAAACTGCGGCCTGCACGGCTGGTCGAGAAAAAAGCGTGCCTTTTTTGTTCCAACTGTGTCACGCATAACATCCCCGACCCTATACACAGCCCTCCCGGTAAAAAAAAACTCCGCATTTCGAAGAAACTGAGCTTGCCCCTCACGTTCGAGATACTGCTCAAAGGACATTTTTCCCTTTATTCCCATATTTCTGAAACGCCTGAGATACTCTAGCTGGTACACCGCGGTATTGGCCCCAAATATATTATAGGATATTTTTACCGCCCGTTCTGTCCGTTCAAAGGGTACGTACTCGAGGTAGAAGGGGTTTACCGATATAAGTATGCCGTGTAGCCCCTTTCCCTTCAGTGTTCGAAGTTTTTTCTCCGTGGTTTCATCATCTACGCACCAGAAACAGTTCGTTTCGACGAAAAGAGAAGGAATGTTGAGCCTGCTGCTCATCTCAACCACTTCTGCCAGCAAATCATAGTTCATAAACGGTTCACCACCGGTGATATGAAGCCCGTGGTTCAGGCTTATCGCATCCGGTCCATAAGGGCTCGGCTGTATTTTCCCTGAAAGCCCTGTAAGAATCGTTTCAATATCTTCGGGAGTTATCCAGCCTCCTTTCCAGCGCGGCGTACATGCATACATACAGTGTCTGCACTCGGCGTTGCATCTGTACGAGAGTATCAGCCCGCCAGAAATCGGCGGAGGTATCATCTTTTTCATTGTGAAAGTCCTGTCTGCGGTCACGGTTTCCAGCCGGTTTTTATGAACCGACTATTATCCGGACGCTTTGTGTTCGGATAGTGCCAGTGGCGAGTGGTGCGTGAACCGGCGACATTAAACGTGCTTCTTGAAAAGTATCATGCAACTATGGTTTTATCCATCAATAAAATTCTCTTTCATTTGATCTGCGGACAGCTGAATGGACCCTCCGCACCACTGCAGTAAAACTCTATGCATCAGAATAGCGCCGTGAATATCAACGATGAAATCATCGACGGTATTAAAAAAGCAAAGCGAGCTTCGAGCTGTTGCAAGCGGGGATATGCAATTCAGCGTTCCGAAGTCTCTATCCACCGATAAAAACATGAAGATTAAAAGATTCGAGCATGTTTTTTATTTTTTCAACGGTCTTCACATCCGGGGTGAACCCCGTACATATATATTCCCTTCCGAGCTTAGAGTATTTCGATTCTCCGAAGCGGTGATACGGAAGAAGATGCACCTCGGTCACACCTGTTTTCACCACGAATCTGGCAAGTGACCTGATATGTCCGGTATCCGTATTGATTTCATCAATAAGCGGCACACAGAAAACGAGTTCCCGCTTTTCCCCTGTACATCGATTCATTTTTAATTCAACGAGAGCCCGCCTTCAAAGTCCGAACGCCTGTTTGAGCGCCGCCTTCATCTCCGAAACAGGCGCATCAACGCCGGTCCACATCTTGAAACCGATCGTTCCCTGATACACGAGCATCCCGAGCCCGTCCAGCGTCTTTGCACCGCGATTTTCTGCCTCTTTCAGAAAAACCGTTCTGGGTGGATTGGGGATTACATCACAGACAATCATCCCGGGTCGAATGCTGCTGTAATCGATACCCGGTTTCGCTTTGATATCCGGAAATAACCCAATAGATGTTGCATTGACGAGTATATCAGTATCTCCAGGAAGGACAAACGGGACATCCCACGCTATGTATTCGGCGGATGCATCCGTTTTGCCGTTGATCAGTTCGGCCAGTTCATTTCCGCGTGCCGGTGTTCTATTGACAATGCGAAGATGCTGTGCGCCTGCCAGAGCAAGCTCAACCCCGATCGCACGCGCTGCGCCGCCCGCTCCGAGGAGAACGATATTTTTCTCCGCTGGAGTCGTACCGCCGTCTTCCCTCAAGGAACGCAGAAAACCCTTTCCGTCCGTGTTTTCACCAATCAGTTTCGATCCCTCGCGCCGCACTGTATTGACCGCTCCCATAAGCCGTGCATCGTCTGCGACCTCATCTAAATACTTCAGCACTTCTATCTTGTGAGGAATGGTTAGGTTGATCCCCCTCATATTGAATGCCTTGAGTCCGCGTATGGCATCCTCCAGGTCTTCCTTCTTCACCTCGATGGTCAGGTACTTCCAGTTCAGGCCCAGTTCTCGGAATCCCGCTTCCATCATTACAACGGTCGGGTTTTCAGCAACAGGTGAACCGAACACACCGACAAGATTGTCAAGATAATTTGCCTCCATATCCTTCTTCCTTTCTTGTTATTAATTTAATTTCTCAATAAACTCTGTCCATCAACACCCGCCCGGATTCTGCAAATCGGACACCCTCATGCTCGAGCAGCGTCCGTTTCATCTGTACTCCTCCCCTGTAGCCGCCAAGCTCACCGCTCGCACGTACAGCCCTGTGACAGGGTATGATGAGTGGAAATGGATTCGCTGCGAGCGCCATGCCGACCGCACGGGCTGAACCAGGCTTTCCGATCTTGGAAGCTATTCTCCCATAGGTAGTGATCCATCCGGGTGGCACCCTGTATTCAGCAAAAAGCACCGCCTTTTGAAAATCTGAACACTGTGTGAAGTTGAAAATCCCCAGGTCGGCACCCGTCCCCTCGATACAGCAGTAGAGAATATCTTCTATTTCGGAAATAGCTTTCGGCACCTGCTGTTTGGCCGTCATGATGACTTTTTTACCATTCAACGTCCGAATCCGACCCGTTAGAGGATTTTCACCGGAGACTTCATTCGGGAGGAGTATTCGCTCTATCAACAAAGCTCGCCCTCTATTGATCCATACTATACCCATTGTCCCGAGCTGAGTGTAAACTTCTTTATAAAAAAAAGGAGTATTCATATCTTACCGTCTCCCTGAAACACACCTGGGCACTTTTCATGACACAGTATAATCAATCAACAAGCGGGTAATTTCCAAACTGCACGACTGCATCGATCATGGCAAGAATATTCTCCGGCGGCACCTCATCCATTATGGTGTGAACCGCATCGACCATATAGCCGCCGCCCGGACCGAGGATGCGTATCACCCGCCGCACCTCCCTGCTCACCTCTTCCGGAGTTCCTCTGGGAAGTATTTTCTGAGTATCCACCGCCCCGCAGAAAACAATATCTTCCCCATAGCGTTTCTTCAGTCCTGCAAGGTCAGTCATTCGACCGGCTGAAGTCTGTAACGGGTTTAGTATATCCACCCCGATTTCTATGAAATCATCGATCAGGTCGAATACGTCACCGTCTGTGTGAAAAAAAAGTTTTGCATCAGTATGCTGTTTTATGAAGGAAATATAATCCGCATGAATCGGTTTTATCAGTTTCCGGTACATCGCCGGTGACAGAAGAAGGCTTGTCTGGGTTCCCAGGTCATCCCCGATACAAACGATGTTGACATACTCACCAAGCGCTTTGAGAAAATGCTTCATAAGCTTTTTACAGAGCTCAGAGATTTTATTAAGAAGGGCGACAGCAAAATCCTGATCGAGGGACAGGTTCATCAAAAAAACATCCATTCCCTGCATGGCGAATGCGCGCTCGAGCGGAAAGAGCAGCCACGGTGTCGCCATGACCGCAAACTCGCCTTTCTCAAACACTGTTTTCGCATTCTTGCGAACATGTGCCACCCTGTACGGATCATCCATGTCCGGCCAGTGTGTGTACCGTTCGATATCCTCAATGGCCTTCGCCTTCGAGAGGGGATGCACTCCCGGCATCCACACACCGGACTCCACCTCAATTTGTCCGCTTCCCCAGTCATCGATAAACGGAGCGTGATCCGGCCGCGTACTATTCCGCCGATAGACCTCTTCGGGAAATCTATCGATCACTCCTCGCACATCACTATGAAGTCTGCAGAGTATTTCCTCGTCGATACATGCGGTGCCCAGTTCGGGCCAGTCGTATATCCAGCGATCCGCTGCCGTGTACCCGAGATGTTTTTTCAGTCTCCTGTAGGCTCCCATTTTTATGCCGGTCGTATTGTTGGCGCCGATGACGACCGGCACCCGATCGGGTTCTTCATGGTTTACAGCAGCGAGCACCCGTTCCCGCGGTGTCATCTGCGGCATGATTGTGTTCTCCTGTGTGCCGTCCTGTTTTTACGTTTTTGAAAAACTGAAAACAGCAGGCATAGCGATGTGTATGTAGTCTTCGACAGCCATGATTATCGAATCGGTGAGAGACCCTGCATTGAACGCAATACGGCTGATTTCTGTAATTGATGTGTCGACGTAGAGCTCAAGCCCGGTAATCGGTCTTCCGAATGGAGGCACTGAACCCGGTTCAAGCCCCGTGAGGTTTAAAAGCTCATCCCCGGTCGCAAATCTCAGACCCTTTGCGCCGAAATATTTTTTTATCTTTGAAGAGTCCAACTTTCGTGCAGCGCTCAGCACAAAGAGCTTGAATGATCCGTTTACCTTGAGAACGATCGCCTTGCCGCCGATCGACAGCGGTTCACCACGTGCTCTGGCCGACTCCTCGGAGGTTTTCGTCGGCTCATGACTCACCGACCTGTACTGTACCCCTGCACTACTGAGAAGACGTTTTATCTTTTCGTATACGTTGGTTTTTTCCACAACAACATCCGTATCCGGATTAAACCTGCTCTATACTGATACGATATCATGCTCTATGAGCCACAGAAGTGCTTCATAAACTGCCTGCATCGAGGTATACCGGGGTGTATAGTCGAGATCCCTTTTCGCCTTCGCAATGCTGCAGCAGGGGCTGTGCAGAATATGGTCCCAGGTCATTTCGATATCCCAGTCGGTCAATCCCTTTTTCCAATCCTCTGCTACAGAAAACTTCATCCGCTTCTGCGTGCCGAACCATGAAGCAACTGTCTGGACATATCCCCTGAGTGTGATTGCCGACTCCGAAACAATATGAAAGTCCTCACCAAGCGCATGCGCACGATTGTCGATTGCCCTTTCAAATGCCTGGGCGACGTCATCTGCATGCACGTGATGCACAGTTTCAAGTCCGAGTGTCGGAAAACAGATCTCCTCCCCTTTGATAATCGATTCGAATACCTTCGGATTGAAATTCCCGAGTGGATTGACCGGGTTCCATCCGGGACCAACAATATGTCCTGGGTGTAAAATAGTTATCGGTGCGCCTGATGTCGCCGCTTCCCTGAGAAGGTACTCATGCATCTCAGCCTTCCCTATACCGTACTCACCGAAGGGGCGAATGTTTTCATTTTCTCTCGTTGGTACGGTTCTGCTCGGTCCGTGAATCCAGATCGTACCACAGACAAGAAGCTGTTGTACCCGGCCTCGTACAGCCTCCAGTAAATGCTTCGCGCTCTCCTTATTGTAACAGATCATATCGATAAGGACATCCGGCCTCAAATCCACAATTTTCTGACCGAACGTTCCAGACTTCTCCTCGTCCTCCCTGTCCATCTCCACCATTTCCACCCGGTCCCACGCCCTGTTTTTGCTGTATGGAGAACTCTTCCCCCTTGTCACGCAAATCACCTGATAGTCTCTCAGCACCAGTCTCGGCACGAGATAGGTTCCCACATGCCCGGTGCCGCCGATAATTACGACCCTCATCAAACCGCCTCCCCCTTCAGGTACATCTTCCGTTTTTTTTCATCAAACCTCTCTATCGCATAGCTCAGCATGGTGCGCGGCATCGTTTTGCAATACTGCTTTAAAAACCTCTCTTCCGCTGCGCTATCCTGTTTCCCCACCTCACGGAGCATCCTCCCGACAGTGTACCGTCGGCAACACTTTAACGAACCGAAACCGGGACGACCTAGTTTTTCGTCCCGGTTTTATGAGTCTGATTTTTTAGCTGATTTTTCTATCTTCGCCCATGTATCGCGGAGTGTAACCGTTCTGTTGAAAACAGGTTTCCCGTCTGGCGTCTTGTCACGGTCGGTACAGAAGTATCCCAGCCTCAGAAACTGAAACCTGTCCCTCGGTTTTGTTTCAGAAAGAAACGGCTCGACCATGCACCCGGTGAGCTTCTCGAGGGAATTCGGATTCAGGTTATCCTTGAAATCATCTCTCTTGGCCACATCGAGCGGGTTTTCCTTTATAAACTGATGGTCGTACAGCCGTACTTCCGCTCCGACAGCATGCGTAGCCGACACCCAGTGCAGTGTACCCTTGACTTTCCGTCCGTCTTTCAACCATCCCCCTCTGGTCTCCGAGTCATAGGTGCAGTGCAGTTCGACAACCTCTCCCGTCTTTTTATCTTTTACGACGCACTCACACGTAATATAGTATGCGTGCTTGAGACGCACCTCCCTGCCTGGAGCGAGACGAAAGTACTTTTTCGGCGGATCCTCCCTGAAATCGTCTTGTTCGATATACAGAACACGCGAAAACGGGATTTCTCGCGAGCCCATGCCGGGATCTTCCGGATTGTTCTGGGCGTCGAGCATCTCCACCTTCCCCTCAGGATAATTTGTTATAATTACCTTCAGCGGACGGAGCACTACCATGACACGCTGTGCCCGCCTGTTGAGGTCTTCCCTGAGACAGTGCTCCAGAAGCGCAATATCGACGACACTGTTCGTCTTCGCCACACCGATTTTATCACAAAAATCCCGTATAGCTTCCGGTGTGTATCCCCTCCTCCGCAGGCCGGAAATCGTCGGCATTCTCGGATCATCCCAACCGTCCACGTATCCTCCGTCCACGAGCTCCAGCAGTTTCCTCTTACTCATTACCGTATAGCTGAGATTGAGACGAGCAAACTCTATCTGCTGTGGATGGCAGGGGACGTCGATGTTGTCGAGAAACCAGTCGTACAGGGGGCGATTGTTCTCGAATTCCAGCGTACAGATCGAATGCGTGATACCCTCGATTGCATCGGAAAGAGGATGGGTGTAGTCGTACATTGGATATATGCACCACTGATCGCCTGTCCGGTGATGAGCCATGTGCCGTATTCGATAAATTGTCGGATCCCGCAGGTTTATATTTGGAGAGGCCATATCGATCTTCGCCCTGAGCACATGACCCCCGTCTTCAAACTCACCGTTTTTCATTCGCTCGAAGAGATCAAGATTCTCCTCGACTGTGCGGTCTCTGTACGGACTTTTCTTCCCCGGCTCGGTGAGCGTCCCTCTGAATTTGCGTATCTCCTCCGCGCTCAGGCTGTCGACATACGCCTTGCCGTCCTTTATCAGCTGCACCGCCCATTGATAGAGCTGGTCGAAGTAATCCGATGCGTAGTACAAATGCTTCCCCCAGTCGAAACCGAGCCAGCGAACATCTTCCTGAATGGACTCGATATACTCTATATCCTCCTTGTGCGGGTTGGTATCGTCGAAACGAAGATGGCAGACGCCGTTTTCATGCTCTTGGGCAATCCCGAAATTCAGGCAGATCGATTTTGCGTGCCCTATATGCAGGTACCCGTTCGGCTCCGGCGGAAATCGTGTGACAACGTGGCCGTTGTGTTTGTTCGTTCGGATATCCTCGGCGACAATACTCCGGATAAAGTCAATCGGCCGGGAAGATTTATCTGCGGTACCATTCTTTTGGCCGCGTTCGTTTTTGTCAATGTGCATATTCTTCAACCTCATATATTCCCAAAAATTAACGGCACCTCATTCGTCATCCTCTCCCAATACCCCATTTTTTTGGCGGTCTTTACTCCAATTCAATAGCCCTTTATTCTATTCAGCAACCCCGAACTTCTCATCCATTTCAATATTGCCTTTCGGCTCAATATGCACGATGATGTCGTAAACATTCGTTATTGCCCTTTTTATCTCCTCCTCAACCTTCAGTGCGATGTCGTGCGCGTCTGACACGGACAAGTTGCCTTCAACCTCAATATCCAGGTCGATTACGTACATATTTCCTATCTGTCTGATCCTCGTTCTGTGCGGATTATGTGCACCGTCCACCCTGTTTACTGCGTCGAATATTCTGTTATATATCGAAGGGTCACGAACGCCGTCCATAACTTCGATATTTGTTTCCATGAATATTTGAACGGCGGTCTTCATAATCCAGAAGCTTACAGCAGTGGCTATGATTGAATCGATAATAGGTATTTTCACAATAATAATAAATATAAGCCCGGATAGGACGCTCAATGAGATAAATATATCATTGAGCATATTTTTACCGTTTGCAATAATCATCGGACTTTCAGCCTTCCTGCCGATTCTAAACTGGCTGACAGACAGAAGTATCTTTCCGATTATCGATACCACTGCTGCGTACATGGCGATGCTCGATGGTATTTCGATAGAGCTTTTCCGCATGATCTTTAGTATTGTATTGAGCGCAAGCTGGGCTCCTACAAAAAAAATAAAAAAAGCAACCACTTTGGTTGCAATCGACTCCGCTCTTCCGTGGCCGTAGGGATGCGTCTTGTCCGGAGGTTTCACTATGATGGCGGCGGCGGCAAGTGTGACGGTTGAAATAATAATATCGGTGGTGCTGTCAATGCCGTCGCTGAACAGTGCGCGGCTGTGCGAAAAAAGACCGAGAAGTATCTTCAAAAGCGCAAGTACGATATTGCCTGTGATGGCAATCCACGATGCCCTTCGTATTAAAAGATTTCGATCCACTGGCATCAGCCTTTCCCCTGGATAAATATCCATCCTACAATATCATAATTTAAGCACAAAAAGAAGAATAAATTACGCATGAAGATGCCAACAGCCGTTTCTGGGAATTCCGGAGAAGTCCCTGATAAAATGCCGATTCATATTAAGAGAAAGATGAATCAACAAAACAGAAGTCGTGCAAACGTGTGATATTTTCAGTGAAGGCTAAAACCACCCATTTTACAGAAGGATATCATTTTCGAAATATCTTTGTCATTGTATTCATCCTGCTTGACCGCTTCTTCAAGTGCAAATGAAATATTCAACGCATCCGCATAGGTTACGATTTGATTCTCACCGGCCAGATAGGATCCGTTCCAACTCTTCACCAGCTCGTCGAGCATACCGGTGTCATACCCTCCGTCAGGGTCCCTGGATCGCTTTTTTAGATATTCGATACTCGGCCGGGTGCCCAGGGGTTCCCATCCGTGTCTTCTGGCAATGCGGAGCACATTTCTCCACTGCTTTTCAGTTACATACAGCCTCTTGCCTCTCTCGTTTTCCAGGATCAGTCCCATTATCCACTCTCGTTCAGCCAAAAATCAAACCGTCTTTCCCTTTGACATTTGAATTGCATCATACAGCTCATCAGGCTTCTGTGTGCCGATCATGAACTTCTTCCCGTTTTTCAAAATAAGCTCCACACCTCTGTTGCCGCTCATGCTCACCGCACGCTTTCTGAAACCAATGCGAATCCCCCAGCCTCCATACTCCTTTATCGGCTTGTACACCCTGTTTTGAAACGATACAATCTCGTCGACCTTAATTTCACGTTTATAGATTTTCAAAGGGCTGAATCGAAGTTCGATACTGTCGTTAAATACGGTTGTATGGAGCCGGAGTGTGTAAAAGAAAAGCGGCATAAAAATACCGATCAATATCCAGAGGATGACGAGCACTGAATCCGGAGTCGGATTTAAACCGAAGGGTTTGTTGAAAACCACTTGCTGAACCGTTGCGAACCAAAAAAACGCTGTAATTACCGCTATCAGTATCTTCATCCATACCACACGCATTGTCTGCGTCTCTTCGAATAAAACGCTCCCCCTGTAAACCATACCTCTTTCCTCCATGCATCGTTATCTGTACACGTACCTTCTTGAAATTACTATCTGATTTAACCAGCACAATATGCATTCAGCCTGATGCGAAGAACGGACTGTGTTCCAGTCGCATCATTCTGGTTTGTATTTGAAGATACTTAAAAAATCATACGTTCGTACAGCTGATCAATTATGTCTATCTGTTATTTCAAGTACCTGTTTTTCGTTCTGGCAAGCCGCCGCCGTATCTTTTTAATTGAAAATGACCTGCCGGATAAAACGTACTGCAACCCGTTTCGATGAACCTATTCAGATATAGGCTGGATGCACTCAGGGCTGTTGTTCTTCGGCGAATTCATCATCCTGGAAACCTCATAAAAGTCGATCTCATCATCAGGAAGGGGGACAAGAAGCTCGAGAAGGTGGGGTGCATCTTTGTTATCTGGGTCGAGCCACTCATTGCGCCTGTCCGGCGGGATGACAACCGGCATCCGGTCGTGAAGCTCCCGCATCTTTTCATTTGCATTCGTCGTAATTATTGTAAAAGTATGCAGAGAGTTATTCAAGGTACTATCGGGCGATTGGTTTGAAGTCAGCCCTGTTCCTGCAGAAAACAGGTCTCCCTGCACGTTTGAATCGGTTACGCTCAACTCCTTTCTTTGTCTCTCCTTCTCCTTTGCTTCGATATTCTGAAGATAGACGGCCGCATTGAGTTCCCTGCTTTTTCTGTTATCCGGAGGCGGAGTATCGAGTCGCGCGGGCTCTTCACCTCTTGCAGTCTTTCCCTTTTCGCGGGCTTCCTTCGGCCTCCACACCTCCCACAGACCGGCAAAGCTCATGGGTCTCCCGGAGCGATGGGTGATGAAAAAGGGTGTTTTGTATGCCCCTTCCTTCTTCCATTCATAAAAGCCATCAGCAGGGATAAGGCAGCGTCGTTTGACGAACGCCCTCCTGAAACTCGGCTTCTCGGCAACGGTTTCTGCGCGTGCGTTTATCATCCTGTAGCCGATTTTCGGATCATCGGTCCAGAACGGAACGAGACCCCACCTGAACTGGACATACTTATTGCCACTATCACTGATGACAACCCCGGCATTCTGTCCGGGGGCTATATTGTAGCTTATATACACATCCGACAGGAATTCCTGTATGTAGAATTCTTCAGTGATGATCTTCCGCTCAGACTTCTGGGTAAATCGGCCACACATCCGCCCGGCACCTCCTCTACAGTTTATATACACCCATCGAGTAAAAAAAACTACCCAAAAATCAATTGCCTCCTTTACAGCGGTTCGATTTCCTCTACGTTCAGGCTGATTACCCCGAACTCTTCATCCACCCTGCCCGTAAGTACATACGGCTTCTGTGCGGAGAGCCGGAGGGCATACTTCTTGTATGTTTCGGGAAAAAACACCGTTTCGAAGATCGCGGTCTCATCCTCAAAGCTCACGAACTGCATGAGCTCGTCGTTCTTCGTCATCACCGTTTTTGCAGTTACGAGAATGCCCGCCACCCTCACCCTCTTTCGCACAAACTTCTCGAGCTCCTCCGCCGGTGCGATCTCCGGGTCCTTCACCCTCCTGCGGTAGTGTGACATCGGGTGCACCGAGGCAATGAACCCGAACAGCTCCTGCTCGTTCTCCAGCTTCTGATCAGCCGAAATATCACGCATGGGCGGGGGCATGGGGCGTGGGGCGTAATGGGTGACGGGGTACAGCAAATCACCCGTATCCTTTTCCTCCTGCCGTCTGAGGCTCTTTGCAATGTACAGAAGCTGGGGCTGGTTGTAGCTTTCGACATTTCTGAAACAGCCCGTTTTGATGAGCAGCACCGTATCTTTTGTGCTTGAGCCCGTTCTGCGCATGAAATCGATGAGGCCCGAAAAACACCCTCTTTTTTCCCGCTCCTCGACGAGTCCTTTTGCGAGGCCCGTCGAAAGGCCCTTTATCTGCATGAACCCGATATATATAACGTCTTTTCTGCCGAAGTACTCGTTTCTGCTGCAGTTGATGTCCGGCAGCTCCACCCTGATTCCCATCCGCCGCGCCTCCGAGATATACGCGAGCGGGCTGTAGTATCCGCCCTGGTTCTTCAAAACAGCGCCCATGAACTCCGCCGGGTAGTGGGCCTTCAGGTAGCAGGATTTAAACGAGAGCAGGGCGTATGATGCGCTGTGCGGCTTGCAGAAGCTGTACCCTGAAAAAGACTCTATCATATGCCAGAGCTTTTCCGTTATCTCGCGGGCAATCCCCCGCCTTGTGAGATTTTGGAAAAACTTGTCCTTGAGCTCAAGCTTTCGCCGTATCTTGTTCTTCCTGAGAATCACCTTTCGAATTTCGTCCGCTTCACCGATGGGAAACCCGGCGACCTTCAACGCAATCCTGGTGATATCCTCCTGGTAGCACATGATGCCGTACGTCTCTTTCAGGATTTCACTCATCTCGGGGAGAAGGGGGGTGTACGGCTTTCCCCGGAGCCGTTCGATGTACTCCCTGATATACATGTTCGCTGCAGGCCGGATGATGGAGGAGTGTATGACCAGGTGCTCGTAGTCGCCCTTCCCGGTTTTCTTCTGGAGCTGACGCATCGCGGGCGATTCCACGTAGAAAACGCCGATAGTCTCTCCCGCTGCAAGTATTTCGACGGTTTTTTTATCGTACAGTGGGTTGAAATGCTCATACTGTATTATCTTTTTATAGTGTCTCTCAACAAGGTCGATGGTGTCCCGCACCACGGCAAGGCTCCTGTTGCCGAGAACATCGATCTTCACAAAACCGAAATCCTCAGCCTGGTCCTTTTCGAGCTGAATCACGTTCACACCCTTCGCCGCGCGCTCGACCGGAATGTAGTAGTAAATCGGTTTCGGGGTAATCACAACGCCGCCGCAGTGCACGGAGAGGTAGCGGGGCCTTCCATGAATCTCCACCGCATCATGGAATATCTTTTTGAACGTCGGGGTGATCGTGTTCGGGTCGTCCCGCGTTTTCGAGTACTCCTCAAACTCATCGGATGTTCGGTTATAGTAGTGGCCGATGTTCTTCGTGACCCTGCTGATCTCGCTTTCCGGGATGCCGCACACCTTCGCTATCTCTCTGACCGACGAACGGGAAGAGAAGGTTATGTGGTTTGACACCATTGCGGTGTGCTTTGCCGTGTACTTCGTGAAAATGTAGTTGAGTATATCGTCTCGTGTGTCCCAGGGGAAATCGATATCGATATCGGGCGGGTCAGGACGGGCTTCGTTGAGAAAACGCTCGAAAAAAAGGTTGTGCCTGATGGGGTCCACGTGGGTGATAAACAGAAGATACGAAACGATCGATGCGGCAGCCGACCCGCGGCCGCACGTATAGGGAGAACGCTTCACGATATCGTGGACCACGAGGAAATGATCGGCAAAGCCCTTCTCCTCGATGACGGCAAGCTCCTTTTCGAGCCTTTTCATAACCTCCGGCCCGGGGTCGGGATAGCGCTTTATTAGATTTCCGCAGCAGAGGTTTTTCAGCCGGGAAAAGCTGTCGCTGCAGTATCTGGGGAATATCGGCTTTCCCATGTCGAAATCGAACAGGCTCTTCTTCGCGACCAGCTCGGTATTTCGCAGGGCATCCTTCATGAAGGAGTACTCACCTTCTATCTCTTCCGTATCCCTGTAATAGGCGAATTCACTCTGCACCTCGCCCGGCGCCAGAGACGAGAGCTTTTTATTGTGAAAAACAGCCCTGAGAAGGAGATGCAGTCGGTAGTCCTCCTTTTTCAGGAAGTACAGGGGGGAGATGAAAACGGGCGGCACGCCCCTCTTCTTCGCAAACGAGTAATCCTGCATGTAGTCGCGCCTGAGAACATTAATCTCCGCAAAAACACCCTCCCTTTTTTCAGAGAGGAGCTCCCTGTCACGGGTTATGACAAAGAAGCTTTTCGCGCTTTTTCTCCTGATTTCCCGCTTTACATCAAAGCCCACGTGCAGGTGCACCCCGCTTACAAGAGAACTGATCTGCGAATACCCGCGCATATTCCGTGCAATGAGCAGCCCATCGAAATGAGGGTTTCTGACGCGCGCCCCGATAATCGGCTGAACCCCCTCCTCCCTGCATCTCTCGACGAAATTCACCACACCGTAGAAGCCGTTCGTATCACAGAGCGAAAGCAGCTCCTCCCCGCGGGCTCTGGCATGATCGACAAGATCGCTGATGAATATGGTCCCCTCGCATAGAGAGTACACGGAATGATTTTCAAGTAATACAAGCCCGCCCATGTTCTACACACCATCCCTTCCCCTCCCATGTCTGCAATGCTGCCCTTACCCGGAGGACCGCTTCGCTCTCCCTCTCACACAGTCCCGTCACGGGCAATGCCCGTCACTACCCCCCTTTTTCAAACATGTTCTGCCAGAATCCATTCACACCGTCTCTTCACGCATCTTTCACCCTGTCTATTGCCTCTGCACCGTCATTTCACAGGCATTCGACCCACTGCCCTTTGTTTTCCCACTTCACAGACATCACATCCATTGCCCATTTACACCCCCTCTTTTCAGGCATTTCACTCCAACCCGTTGACCCCTCCACATCACAGGCGATCCGCCCCGTACCCGATCGACTTCTTCCCGAATCTCTTCCTTATCTGATCGAAGGCATGCGCAAGCTCACCTGATCGCGGGGCATCTCCGAAGAGGTCCGGCTGCTGAGACGCAGGGCTGAAGCGTGACAGCGTAATGCTCAGCTTCTTGACGCACGTCCTCCTTTTAAGCGCACGGTCGAGGTAAAAAACCAGATCCCGGTAGAGTGCCGCCTCGAGAAACGAGGGATGCTTCAGCCTACCTGCGGTTATATAGCGGTAGTTGTCCTGGTATACGACCGTAATCTCCCAAACCCGGGGAACGACACGCTCCTCCCGCATCAGGGAACAGAGCTCGAGCACCAGGTTGAAAAACCTGCGCCGCACCGCCTCGTCAGCATTGTCTTCAGAGCTAACGATGCACTCCCGCTTAAGGGTCTTTTCGGTCTTTTTCTCTATGAGATTCTGGCGTGCTGTGCCGTGTGAGTAGTCATACAAAAGCCTCCCTTCCTCGCCGAACAACTTGACCAGGTCTTCCCTTGAAAACGGCCGGAGGTCGCTCATGCGCTTTATCCCGTAATCTTTCATGAGCTCACATATCACGGACCGGGAAAGATCAGGAAGAAAATCGACGCTGAGCGGCGCAAAGAATATTTTTTCTGCGGCATCGAATATTTCGTATACCCCGCCCTCTCCGGCAACCCGTGCGGCTATCCGTGCGATGAGCATCGTTCTTCCAATACCACAGGAGGCGGTAAGTCCGAAGCCTGTTTTCAGCTCCCGGAGAATCCGCCCGCACGTTTCGATCTCCCTCCCGAAGAGCCTTCTGGTACCGGTGAGGTCGATGAAGTACTCACCCGGTGCAGGGTTTTCGACAGCCGGGGAGTACTGTTTCAGGCTGGTAATTATACCGGCGTTCAATTCTTCCAGGCGGTCGTAATCTGCGGGAAGGATTCTTGCTTTTTCACGAACAGGACCGAGGTCCTTCAGGAAAATACCTTTTCGAACAGGCGAACCCTCAAGCGACCTGGAATAATCGAGAACAATGCCCCGCGAGACATTCCTTGAAGCAACGATGAGAGGCGTCTCATGCCCCCCGCCTCCCCTGGCCTCCTCTAATTCCAAAAGCATATGGGGGGTGGAAATAAAGACGATCTTTTTCGATACCCCCGTCATATTCCATCACACCTTCCCTTACTCGTGCACACCCCCGGCAAGCCCTGCCCCGCAAGTGTATTATAACCGCTTTTCTCCCCGTGACACTTCCCCCGCAACTCCCTCGCCCCGAAAAAAATGGGAGGGGCCCTCCCCCCGTGGGGTCGGGGGAAGGGGTGCAACTTTACTAGACCATTGACACCTAGGGGTTGAACTTCCTGTACAGGCCCACAAGAATACCGTAGATTTGAAAACTCTGCGGCTCCGTCACAAAGATCGGCTTCACCTCAGAATTGCTTGCCCTTAGCTCGATCCGGTTTTTGTGGTAATAGATCCGTTTGATCGTCGCAGCCCCATCGACCAGCGCTACCACAATCTGTCCGTTCTCAGCGATGTTCTGCCGCTTGACAATAACAATATCGCCGTCGAAGATACCGCTGTCGATCATGGAGTCGCCCCTGACCTTGAGCGCGACATTCTCCCCTCCGCCGAGCATTTCCTCCGGAACCTCGATCGATTCCTCGATTTCATATACCTCGAGGGGCATCCCCGCGGCAACCATCGCCACAAGGGGGATCGTAACGCTTTTTTTCCCGAATGAAACGAGCTGCAACGACCGTTTCTGGTTCACTCCCCCTTTCGTAAGGGCCCCCTTCCTCTCGAGGGTTTTGATATGATCGAACACAGTGCTGACCGACCTGAACCCAAAGTGATTCTTTATCTCCTCATAACTCGGCGCAATGTCGTGGGTATTGATATACTGCTTGATAAATCTGTAGACCTGCCTCTGTTTTTCAGTCAGATACACCCTCGATTTCCTCCTCTTTGTACCAAAAGTCTACCGAAAATAGAATAACCGAAAATTAACCGAAAGTCAAGAAAAAAATTCATAATTTTCGAAAAAAAAAAGCGTTGAAAAAGGCTATTAATAAAATAGATACGTGAAAAGAAACCCTATTGATAAATAATTTATTACTTGACATTCTATATAGGAAGAACACAATGAAATATATGAAAGGTGAAGTCCGATCACAATGTCAAACACACGGTTATTCTTGTGTTGATTGAACCTGCTTATCTTTGCGTCCTTGTCATTAACAGAGTTTAAATATCAAAGGAGGCTATAATTATGAAGACAAAAAGGTCAATTGCAGGAATTATTTTTGGCATTATAGCTGGAATAATTGATCTAATACCTATGTGACGTAACTTTAGGACACTCCCTAATTGTAAAGTAATGGTGGTGAAAATATGGCTATTAAAATCTTTGTAACAGGTGGGACTTTCGATAAAGAGTATAATGAAATAACTGGGGAGCTCTTTTTCAAGGATACGCACCTGCCGGAACTGCTCGCACTCGGGCGGTGTAGTATAGAAGTTGATGTTGTAACTTTAATGATGATTGATAGTTTAGATATGTCCGGGGCAGACCGCGAGATTATTGCGGAAAACTGTATTAAAACAAATGAAAACAGAATTCTCATAACTCATGGCACCGATACTATGGTAAATACAGCCCGAATACTCGCTGAAAAAGTCAAAGATAAGACAATCGTTTTAGCGGGAGCAATGATCCCATATAAATTTGGTAGCTCTGATGGTCTTTTTAATTTAGGAAGTGCACTTTCTTTTGTTCAAATTTTACCGGCAGGTGTATATATTGCTATGAACGGACGCTATTTCAGTTGGGACAATTGTCGTAAGAACAAAAAAACAGGTAAATTTGAGGAATTGAAGGAGGACTAAATACTTATGAGAATAGATCATTCAAAATTAGAAATATGGTTTTATCCATTAGGCAAGTGCCGGTTTTAATTGTTAAAGTTTGGAAGTTCACTTGCCTATAAATAAATGACTGTTAGAGCTGATTTGGGGGCGTATAAAACTTTTAGACCGGACAATATAACCGGACAATGGAAAGATAAAGCAGAATCATAAGAAATAGTACATTGCATGGGTGAAACTTTTTTCGGTATACGCCCATTATTACTCTGTAGAACCTATCCCGCGCTGGTACTCCCCGGTTTCGACCTTGAAAAGGTAACGGTCGCCACAGTAGTAGGAATGAAGCACCTCTATACAGACGTTTTCTTCTGTATAGGCCAGGCTCTCCAGAAAAATGCAGGGTGTTGAAATATGTATGCCAAGGCTGTTTGCTATATCTTCAGGGGGATTTACGGCGCGTATGGTCTGAACCGAGTGATCAAGATTGACATTGAAAACTTTTGTGAGTATCTCGTACATCGATCCTTTGATGTTTATCTCGAGGAGCTTTCCGAATTTGGCAAAGGAGTAGTACTGAATCTCGAGGACGAGAGGTATCCTGTCGGCTATTCTGACCCTCTCAATTTTTACCACAGGTTCATCCTGAGAAAGAGTGAGCTTATCTGCCAGGTCCTCAGTTGCCTGAATTGTATCTTTGCTGAGTATTACGTCCTCTATATCGACATTGTCCATTTCAAAGTCATCTACAAAGCTTGTCATTCTGTTCAGTTTGTGCACAGGCAGGAGGGGGTGCTTCCTCTTTACTATTGTTCCCACACCCTTCCTCTTTTCTACAAGCCCCTTCTGGATTAAAAGCTCGATAGCATGCCGTACCGTATTCCGGTTTAACTCTGCGTTTTTTGACAACTCCGCCTCCGGGGGAAGCATGGAGCCCACCTCGAAATTTCCAATTTTTATCATTTTTTCAAGCCAGTTGCCAAGCTGTATATAAAGCGGAATCGGATTAGAATGATCTATTATTGTGTTCATAAAGACACGCCCTTGCAAGTGAAATTACGGCAATAGATACGTAATTAAAATACTTACATTACTTTAGTTTTCCAATCATACAATAACCCTCACTTTCATGTCAACAAAATAATTGAATAGACAGGTAGACGTGTAACTATCCTGAGGCCCGATCATTGTGTCCAGGCATAACATATTTTAAATACACTGTTTCCGCCAGAAGTGCGAACACGAACTGATTTTTTAATTGACAAACTATAAAGAATATGTAAATATCGACACATATATACATATGTATACAGCATTTTTTTATAGTAGATATATCCTTCTAACAAAAAGAGGTTTATGAAAATGGAATATTTGAACCTGCTTGAAACTGATTTGACTGAAGAGCTGTTTTTAAAGCTCATGCCTGAATGGAAGGACTGCAGTGCCATTGATATTTCTATTCTGAGCGGTGGAATTACAAATAAACTGTACAGAGTATTTTCAGAAAAGGGCGACGTTGCAGTGAGAATATACGGAGATAAAACGGAGCTCTTTATTAATCGCGATTACGAAGCAGAAGCAATAAAGATGGCTTCTTCATCAATTGGAATATCACCCGGGCTTACAAAGTATCTTCCTCAGTTTAATGTGACCATTATTGAGTTTATTACATATGGTTATACACTTAAAAACCCTGATTTTTTAAAGGAAGAATTACGAGAAAAAATAGTAAACCCCATCAGAAGATTGCATGACAGCGATATAACACTGCCAAAAGTTTTCAACCCGCGAAATGAAATTGTTAAAATGGCGAACATTCTGGAAGGTCTCAACGTGGAGTATCCTGAGTTTGATATCAAGGGTACGATTGAGAGGCTTAAAAAACTTTTTAAAAAAATAAATATCCCGGAAAGCTCATTTTCTCCGTGCCACAATGATCTTCTTGCTGAAAACTTTATACTGGTGAAAGAAGGGTACGAAAAGCTGTACCCGGAGCCCCTATACCTTATTGATTGGGAATATGCCGGGATGGCGCCGCGGTTTTATGACATTGGCGACATGTTTCAGGAGATCCTGGTAGCCAGAGAAACAGAAAAGAGTTTTGTCGAGCACTATTGCGAAGGTCATGAGTTTGAAAAAAATCTCTATCTCATCGACATGTTCAAACCTTTCCCGGATATTTACTGGTTTTTATGGAGCCTGATCCAGCAAAATATATCTAATATAAAATTCGATTTTTACAATTACGGCAGAGTTAAATATGAAAATGCACAAAAGAATATGAAACTGTTAAAAGATGATTATGGTGTTGAATTGTGATTTTTACAAATTGGCAGCGGAAGTACTATCCCAGGCGGTTATATCGATCTGATTTCCTGGCGCATGAATACGATATAGGATACGAGAAAAAGAATCACAGTAATAGCCAGAAGGTATACGATATAGGGAGAGACCAGCAAAAAACTCTGCATGAGCTTAAGAGGCCCTGAGAACCTTGTAAGTGATGCCTGTTCCATGAGACCGAGCTGAACGGTAAATGGGCTGAGTGTTCGTCTCATAGGGTCTATAATGGTGGCGGTAGAGTCGTTGTACAGCACCATGGGCGAGGTAAAAGAGAGTGCCTGTTCTATATTTGATACTTTGTGAAGGGCGTCACTGTAATTCAAGCCCTCCGAGGAAACGACCTCACTTATAACAGCATTCACCCCTAACGACAAAAAGAAAGAGAAAAATATCCACATTGCAAAAGAAGCGAGCGCCGATGTGGCCACACTCCTGAAAAGCACGGAAAACAGTATGGACACCCCCAGCCACAGGGAAATATACACAATACTTATAACCATATATATAAAGATACGCCAGAATTCCTCGAGTCCGGGCTTAACCCCAACGGTATAAATCCCCAGGCCTGTAATGACGAGTATAATCGAAACCATCATCAGGCTTATCATCACAACCCCTGCCAGAAACTTCCCGTTGATAACCGTATCCCTGTATATAGGCTGGGCCAAAAGCTTGCTCAAGGTACCCTCGTTTCTCTCCCTGTTTATGCCGTCGAACCCCATAATTATTCCGATTAGGGGGCCGAAAAAAGCCACAAACTGTACCAGTGAAAAATTAATCTTTGATGAAGTAAAGAGCATGAGAAACACGAATTTTGGAAGTCGTTCGCCCTTGAGATCGTCCTCTATTCCTGCTGCCGCCATAAAAACCAGAATGAGGCTTACCATTAAAATAAGCGAAAAAAGAATTAAGAATCGGTAGCTGGAAAGGTGATCGGCAAGCTCCTTTTTTATTAGTGCCTTTAAACCTCCCACGGCTATGCCTCCTTGAAGTGTTTCATATACACTTCTTCAAGTGTATAGGATTCTTTTCCAATATCAAGCTTCTTACCTGCAAGCTGCTCCATAGTTCCGCAGGCAACCATTCTTCCTCCGATCATGATCCCGAAACGATCGCAAATCCTCTGGGCCTGCTGCAGAAGATGCGTGGAGAGCACCACTGTCATTTTTCTCTCCCTTGCCAGTGAAACAATAAGATCTATCATGCGGTTGGTTGCATCGGGATCGAGCCCCAGGGTGGGTTCATCAAGAAAAGCAATTTTCGGATCTTTTACCAGAATCTCTGCAATACCCAACCGCTGCCTCATCCCGCGGGAAAAAGCCTCTATTTTCTTTTCCATTCCATCTGAAAGGCTCACTGCCTTCAGTGCATTCTCTATTCTCTCTTCCCTCTCCTGCAGGGTAATTCCATTGAGCTCTGCTATAAAGTTCAGCATCTGCCTGGCGTTGAGGTCCCTGTAGAAACCCATATTTTCCTGAAGATAACCGGTCATCCGCTTTACCTTGAGAGGTTGCTTCAAAGCGTTCATCCCCAGCACCCGCGCCCACCCCTCTGTCGGCTCTGAAAGCCCGAGAAGCATGAGCAGGGTTGTCGTTTTACCTGCCCCATTCGGACCCAGAAATCCAAATATCTCTCCTTCGGAAACACTGAAGCTCAGGTGATCGACGGCAACCTGGCCGTTGTATATCTTGGTGAGATCCCCGGTTTCAACCACCTTTTCAGCATTCATACCGGTTCTCCTGGAATATTCCATTGAAAAACAGTTAATCGGATACTTGGCATCCGAAAAATGCCGTATGACGACGGAAGCGCATCACTGTTCAAATAGCATTACCTCCGTTACATTCAAGACTTTTTCAGCGATACAGTAATTCAGCGCCTTCCCAAAAACCTGAAAGTCAAAATCAGCCCAATTATCACAAGCGCAATTATCCCTAAACCGGCCCAACCCCAAACCTGGCTGGCCTTTACAGTAACCCGAAACTCTACCGCGTCCTGGCTTCCTTCTTCACCTTTTGCCTGCATCTTGAGGGAGTAATCACCCACCAGAGCATCTTCATAGGGAGTAATAACAGCCTCGACCTGTTTGATATCATTGGGTTTGATAGAATCTATCCTTTCCGGCTTGAACTCGATATTCCAGTTTTCCGGTTTGAAGGTGGTAAAAACTATGTCTCTGTTTACAACGGTTCCGGTATTCCTCACATATATCGAAATATTGGATTTTTCACCCGGCCGCGCATCAAGAGACAAAAGCCCGCTTGGAGTGCCCATCTTTAAACCATATGAGCCGATAAGGACAAGCTTTAACTCAGTATCCGCCTCGGCGCCTTCTGTGCTTACTCCTACTTTCAGGGGATACTCCCCTGCAGTTGCAGATAAGGAGGGTCTCACTTCAACGTCCAGGACTTTACTCTGATTGGCCAGTATCTCGAGGCTCGAGATGTACCTTGCCTTGAGCTTTGACTCGTATGCAGGCATAAAGCCGATGTCCCATCCTTCCGGCCCGCTTGCAAAAAGTTTGAAAATTGCATCCCTGTCCAGCTCACTTTTCACCATAACAGAAAACTCATACTCCCCCTTTACGGGACCTTTTAATACAGGGTAGAAGGCGGTGAGTTTAATATTTCCGGAAGACTTTTTTGCTTCTTCATTTTGTACCACTTCAACGGATATGTTTTCCTGCATCCTGAATTTACCGTCTTTCGTTCTGGCTGCTAGCCTGAACAGATACTTTCCCGGCCTGCTGCTGTTGTGCGGCGCTGCCTTGAAAATCAGTGTTTTTTCTGTGCCGGCAGGCACATAAACACCGGTAACCTCAAATTGAGGAGTTTCGATACTTGTTTCCCATCCCTGCGGAGCTCTATCCACCCACACGACAACATGCTCGCCATTTTTTCCCTGGTTCATAAAAACAAGATTCATGCTTATTTTTTTTCCCTGGGGCACGCGTACCCCTGGATACTGCGCAGCCATGGTTATGGCTCTGTCCGGTTTTGCAGTATCTTCACCTGCTTTTTCCTCCGCAAAACAGGACAGTCCAACAAAAAACAGTACGATGATAAAAGACAGCAGGATGCCCATCGCCTTTTTCATCTTTACCTCCTTGCCAGTTCGTAGTTATTTTAAGTACGATTGATATTTAAAGTCCGGGTTGAGCGACCCGCAAAAACTACTCAATATATAGCAAAACAAATACATAAAATCAATGAGATTGTTGGTCCTTGAATACAGGTGTAGAATGCAGGTGGAATTTAGCTGCCTTGGCCATTAAATTTGTTGACAAATAGTAATTTCATGATTATACAGGTAGATGAGTATACAGGTAACAAATGATACCGGAAAAGGAGTGGTGTTATGAAAAAAATCGATGATTATTTTGTACCCTGGCTCAAAGGTGTGAAAATGTACATTTCACCCCATATCGAGCTCGCCTGGCAGGATAAAAAACTGCGCAGGTTGATGTCCAACGAAAATCCCAACCCGCCTTCACCAAAAGTTCTTGAGGCCATCAATTCCTACGGGAAAATCGCGAACAGGTACCCTGAACAGGGGAAGGCAGTACGGAGCAAAATCGCCGAGATTAACGGGCTTGACGGACCTGAAAACGTACTCATTGGAAACGGTTCGAGTGAGGTCTACGATATGATATGGAGAAGTTTTGTCCAGCCCGGCGAGGAAATAATTCAGCATACCCCCTGTTTCGGGATTTACAAGCTCAGATGCGCTGTGGTGGGAGGAAAGCTGGTTTCGGTTCCCATGATTTACGATGAGAACGGCTTCCACTATGACACGGACAGTATAATAAATGCAGTTACACCAAAAACCAAAATCATTGTTATTGCCAACCCGAATAATCCCACCGGCGACTTCATGGACAGCAGTGAATTCGTCAAGGTTGCTGAAACCGGTCTACCCTTTGTTGTGGATGAGGCATATGTGGAGTATGCGGGACTCGGCAAGTCACAGGTCGGGCTGATAGAGAAGTACCCCAACGTTATTGTAACGAGAACACTATCAAAGGCGTACGGCCTTGCAGGAATGAGATTCGGGTATGCGCTTGGGACAAAAGAAGTTATCGCTCAGCTTGCGGCAACGCTTATCCCCTGGAATGTCGGCACAATCCCCATGTGGGCGGCTCTGGCGGCACTCGAAGATAGGGATTCGCTTAAAAAAAGGGTGGATTTCAACAACTCCCAGCTACGGTATTTTGAGGAGGAGCTTAAAGACGTGCCGGGGCTTAAGGTGCTCCACTCATACGGAAATTACATTCTTTTTGACGGAAAAAAAGCCGGCAAGAAGGGTGATGATATGGTTGCTTTCGCTCAGGAGAGAGGCCTGATTTTCAGACCACAGGCAACCATGTACGGAAGTGACGGGTTTTTCCGCATCACCATCGGAAGTGAAGAAGAGAATAAAATGGCCGTTCAGGCGATAAAAGACTTTTTCGCCAGTTAAATTTAAATGCACAATTTAAGGAGGAAACTATGGCAGCAAAAAAAAGCCCTATGGAACGTTTCAATGATACGGGGGAAGGTGTAGAGATATGGTGGGATTCATCTCCCCTTGTATTCGAGTCCTGGAAGAAGCAGCGCATCAAGAGTAAACCTCTCGAGAAGCGTGATGAAGAAGAAGAATTGCTCGACCGCTACTACATCTCCGATAAGCCGATGGAGCAGATGTTCAGGGGGGTAACAACAAACCCGCCGTTATCAGGAGCGGTAATAAAGGATGACCCTGCATTCTGGCGGGAATGGGCAATTGAAAAGAAGCGTCAGAATCCTGCTGCAAGCACCCATGAGATATGGTGGATGACCTACAAAGAGGTAGTGAAGCGGGGCGCCGAGAAATACCTTGGGGTATTTCGAGCATCGGATTACCAGCGCGGCTTCATCTCGGGCCAGGTCGATCCGCGGGATTACGAGAATGAAGAGGCGATGAAGAAGCAGGCTCTGGAGCTTGCGTCGCTGAGTAATAATGTAATGATCAAAATACCTGGGACCGAGCAGGGAGTAAAGGTATTACGATTTCTCACATCAAGAGGGATAGCTACGAACTGTACCTTAGCATACGTGCTTCCGCAGTTTGCAACGGTTGCCCAGGCAGTAAAAGAAGGAATGGAGGAAGCACAGCGAAACGGCGTGGATTTGACGTTGTGGCGGTCGGTAATCACCTCTATGACAGGACGGTATGAGGCGCAGGGTAACTTTCAGAAGGAATCCGGGGAGCTTGGCATAGAGCTCTCTGAAACTGACATACGCTGGTCGAGCATAGCGATGTTTCAGAAGGCTATCAACTACATGGAAGAGAATGGGTACCCAAGCAAGATGCTTATCTGTTCGATGCGTAATGGCCCTGTGGTAGACGGCAAAACACGGTTATGGCATTTTGAGAAGCTTGCAGGAGCCAATGCGGTGTTCACCTGTCCTCCGAAGTACATCACTCAGGTAGATGAGATTGGGGTTGACATTGAGTTCGACAAGGACGGGTGGAAGGAGCCGATACCGGAAGATGTGCTGGAGAAGCTGATGAAGTTTCAGTATTTCCGGGAGGCCTATGACCCCAGGGGATTGGAGCCGCCGCAGTTCAATACGCATCCTGCAACGATAGAAACAGCAAAGCAGTTTAGCGCAGCAACAGACGAGATGGAAAACTTCGTGGCCGATTCGATCAACAATGCCCGGATAAAGTCAAGGGCTGCGACAACTGTCTCGCTTTGAAAGACACAGAAAACAGAACATCTTCTGCTTCGGATGGAAAGGCTTTTATCGCTTTCATCTGAAGCAGAATAACTGAAGAAGAAATATTTTCTATCCTGTCGCTTTCGCACATACGGCATATGCAACCGGTACGAATGCAATCTCTTTTTACAAGCCGAACACCAGGTAGTAAACCACGTACTATATCACAGAAACCCGATTTACTTTT